>SKEU01000763.1_pt1 | contig 18943 bp, 19 predicted proteins | sample 4819571 | NCBI WGS metagenome assembly SKEU01 (sample SAMN11008801, study PRJNA524170) | human gut metagenome | biome: Human fecal sample; material: Feces; isolation source: fecal sample from pouch patient p8, p16 | host: Homo sapiens | place: Israel: Tel-Aviv | collected 2015-06-23
CGGTCAGGCAGTTCCGTATGCTCTGACGGACACCGCCTTTCTCGGTAGTTTCCAGTCCCGCCTTGATTTCCTCAATGCTCTGGGGTGGCTGCATGGCGTTCATGGTGTTTTTTAGTTCTTGCTGCGTCTGCGGCTGCAAGCTCTGCCATTCGCTGTTCAAGCTGTATCACATCCTTTCCGTAGTCCGTAATCAAAGCCGCTTTTTCCTCCGTTTCCCCAAAGAGCAGCACATCCAGCAGATATTCCACTTGGTCTTGCTTCTGTAAGGCTTCCACAAACCGGGGATGAAAGGATTCCTCCGGGGAGTGCGGGGCATATTCCTTTCTCCATGCCCGGAGCAGGTGGAGATAGTCGGCAAGAATACGGAAGCAGCGGCTCTTTGCTTCCTGAAACTGTTCCTCCGGGGATTTCTGCCGGGGCTTTGGTTTTTTTGCCTTTCCCGGCGGTTTCCAGTCCTCATAGGAAAGCCCGAAGTCCTGTGCCAGTTGTACGGCGGCTTCTTTCTTTCCCAGCCCATACAGGGCGGCGGTAAAATCAATCACATCCCCATCAGCACCGCAGCCGAAGCAGTGGTAACGCCGATCCAGCTTCATACTTGGGGTTTTATCGTGATGGAACGGGCAGCAAGCCATCCCGTTCCGACCTACATGGATTCCATAATGCTCCGCAGCCTGTCTTGTTGTGACGGACTGCTTCACAGCTTCAAATACATTCAAATCTATCCCTCCTTGAAAACAAAAAAGCACCTGACATTCTCTGATTGAAAATGGCAAGTGCCTGTTAAAGTTCCATATCCTGTTGTTTGTGTTTTGTCTGCGCCGGGGCAGTTCTTTGTGCTTTTTTCTCGTCTGCCTTATCCAGCAAGACTTCTTTGATGGGCTGCTTCTTGGGCGGCTCTTTGCTTTCCTCTGTGCCGGGTGTGGCTTTCCGTACCCAGTAGCGGATGTCCCGCAGCTTCTTCAAATCCTCCTGTACCTCGGTCAGCGGTACTTTCAGCTCTGCGATTTCTTCCAGAAGTTTTTCCTGCTCCTCTTGCAGTTCCTTTTGGGTACTGTCCTTATCGTCTGGGTGCTTGGCAAGGTAGGCGGCGGCTTTCGCATATCGGGCAACCTCCGGGTGTTCCTGTTTGAATTTCTCCTTTGTTTTCTTAAAAAATATCTTCTGGTACTTCTCATAGACAGGCTTACATTCCTTGCAGTCTGTCCGGCTGGCAAGAATCCCGTCAATCACTTTGCTTCGGGCTTCCTTTGGCTTCATCTGATTGCGGTAATCTGCGGCTGATTTCCCGGAAGATTCCAGAAATGCTTCTAAGTCCTCCACAGTGGAAAGCCCCTTTTGCCGGAGATAGGACAGGGCTTCGCTGACTGCCTTTAAGTCCTGTGAAGTCCCCCGGTTCTGTCCAGCCCTTGTCCAGTCCTTCCTTTCTTCCTTTCGTATCTCCATATACTTCATCAGCAGATTGGGAAGAAGTGTTGCTTCCTCCGCCGCCTTTTGTACAAGCAGTTCTTTCCGTTTTTCTCCCAGCTCGGTAATCCAGCCTTTGAGGTTTTGGATAAGCTGCCGGATGGACTTCATCATACTGTTGGCGGCTCTGATTTCCCGGTTCAGGTTGCCGATATTCGTCTGGATACCACGCTTTTCCATCTGCCGGACAGCAGCACCCTCATGGACAGTAGGGACAACATCAAGCCCCTGTCTGGCATAGGAACGCAAGTCCACACGCTCCGGGCGGTCATTGGCTTCCAGATAGCGGTTCTGGATGACCTCCCATTCATGCCGCCAAATTTCACAATACTTCTGGTCGTTCCAGTCAACCGTATCTTCTTTATGGCTTTTCCACCTGCCGGACGGCAGCTTTATCCGTTCCCCATTCTCGTCAAGGTCATAAACCTTGCGGCTCTTGGGAAGCCATTTCCCTTGTTCGTCCATTGCCCTCATAGTCAGCAGGACATGGGCGTGGGGATTGTGTCCCGGCGGATGGGGGTCATGGATGGCAAAGTCAGCAATCATGCCTTTTGAAACAAACTGCTGTTCACAAAACTCCCTGACAAGGACAGCGTACTGGTCGGGTGGTATCTCTCTTGGGATGGTAAGCACCCACCTCCTTGCAAGCTGGGAGTTCCATTGCTTTTCCACCGCTTCGGCGGCGTTCCATAAGGTATTGCGGTCTGCATACGACCGTGGGGCGTTTGCCGGGAGCAGGATTTCATTGTGGACGATACCACGCTTTTCCGGGTAGTGCTTTACTTGCTGGTCGTATTCACAGAACAGCTTTTCGCCGCTTTGGTAAGCAGCGGCGGCAACCGCAGACTGCCGCTGGCTGCGCTGAACAATCGTGATTTCGTTGTGTGGACAGGGCATTTCGTGTCCCTCCTTTCGGTAATTGGTGGATGGGGTGGCGTTTTACCACCTCATTTTGGGCAGAAAAAAAGCAGGAGACCTTTTTCAGATTTCCTGCTCGGTGTGCCGCTGTATGGGCGGCGGGTATTTAGTTGTAGAAATACATCAATTTGAAAAATCAAAACTGAAAACGAATATCTTCTTTGAATTTGTGTCGTCTGGGATTCCCTTCACTTCGATAAATTTTGTGTCGTTTCATATCATAAATAACTGACCAGACAGTATCTTTACCTGTACTTCTGTCATACTGACAGAGGAAACCATAATCTCCAGACAACAGTTTTTCTGCAAATGGAAAATTGAAACCTCCATTTTTTTCGCTAAAAGCTGAATACAATGTTTGATACCGTTCTTCTGCAAACCAATTATCAATCTTATCGTTGTTATAGCCTACCATTCCTGGCAGATGGAAAGTGTTCGTTGCACAGACAAAAGCAATATTGCTATTCAATGTTTTTTCTATTTTTATCTGTTCCGCATTACATTCTATAACAGCTATCGCCCCCATTGTATCAGCTAAGGTTAAAGTTTGTGCTGAAGCAATCGGTAATTGATATAAACAGGAGACAGCTTCCGACACATTTCTACATTTCTCCAACAGGTATCTGACAATCATACCTGCGTTAAATCCCGGTTTGCATTGGTTAGGATAGACGGATGTTAAACCAACAGCTAAACCATGTTCATTAACACCATCTTCAATCTCAATAAAAGCAGTTGTATTTCCTGTGAAAGAATAAACTCCATCCGTCAATTTATAAACTACATTCTGATTTAGCCTTTCAATTTCTGTCAGAAAATCACTGTTTCGTCCCAGAAGAATTTCCTGTTCCGTTGTAAAAGCAAAACAAGAGCAATTACAAGATGGAGGCATAGAGTACATACTAAATAATACAGCTTGCAAAATACGGACATCACATTGTTGTCCATCTGCCAGACCTTGAATTTCTTCTACAATCTCATGGTAATACTTTTCATAAATCGGAAGGCAGGACAAAGCATAGTCAATCCGTTCCTGCGTGATTTCAAATGGTATGTTCTCTAAAATTATATTTTTGTGTTTTAACAGTAAGGAACCCCACCGAAAACCAGCTTCGTAGTGTGTTCCCCTAAAATGTGCATGATACATTTTTACACGCTCCTTATTGATTAGATAAAGAGCTACCGGTAACTCTTATCTAAGGGTAACTGAATAAAAATTTTAAGTCAAGCCATATTTTACTTGTCGGCTGGGAACAGCTTGCAACGCAAGGTGTCCCCAGATGGCAAGTCCACAAAAGGGTAGCTGGCGGCAGCCAGCGCAGGGGAAGCGTAGCGTCCCCTGTCTGATTTGGAGCAGACCATGACTGCTAAAAATCACAGCCCTCCGGCGAGGAGCCTTCGGAGAACGCAATGCACCAACCTCTGGGCGGTGTATAATTGCGCCCTTAGTAAACTAAGGGGTTTCCGGCTTCTCCCGTTCCAGCATTGTTTTCAATAGTTCCTGCGTGTCCTTCCTGTGAAAAATGAGTTTCAACAACAGCATTACATCATCATCTGTCAGGCGTTCCGGCTCTTGCAGAAAACTTTCCAGCATACCGCCACGAGTGCAGAGCCGGTGCGTCCGTTCCTTTCGGGTAAGCTGCTTCAACTGGTGCTGCAATACCTTTTCATCATTGATGGCTTTTCGCAGTTTCTTTTCGCTTTTCTCCAGCTCCCGGTTGAGCTTTTCCAGCTTTGAGGTATCAGGCAAGGGCAGCGTCCTCCTTTCCCGGTATCAACACATAAATCCTGTTTGGTTCTCCAACGCCCTGACACACCCGCATGATAAGTCCGGCGGTTTCCAGTTCATTCAAAGAACGCTTGACCGTCATGGGGCTGCGGGACAGGACTGCGGCAATGGCTGTGACAGGGAAGCAGACAAACAGGATTCCGTTCTCGTCCTCCTGTCCTTTGGATAGCATAGCGTCCAGCATCCGGCAGTACATGACCTTTGCGGTGCTGCTGACTGGAAATCCTGTCAACGCTCTGGGAAATGGCATACAGGGCGGCAAGGGTGTGTCTATCGTCATAAATTCAAAATTCATTCGGTGTGTGCCTCCTTTTTCTTTGCTCGTTTGGATAAATAACGGGGGCAGTCAATCACAACCGCCCGGAAGCTCTGCCTGCACCCATGCTGGCATTTCCGGCATAATTCGTTGTAAGTGACACGCCCCCGGTCATTGAGGTAAAAGGAAAGCTCATATTTCCTCTTTTTACTCATTCTCGGCATATTGTGTTTCCTCCCATTTTAGTGTATGGTTTCGGGGCGATTTTCGGCAAAATTACAGCCATAGAGCCGCCTAAAATCTCCCGAAGTATCAGCGGATAGGGTAGACTATCTCCCTATCAGATTGTCGTGTTTCGGTATCATTTCGGTGTCAGTTCGCCAGTTCTCCCCGGTGTCGTTCCTCCCCTGAATCTCACAGCGGCGTATCGCTCCCGTTGGTACGCTCGTTTTGGTCAGGGTTCCTCCATATCCCCGCCAAAAGTCATGGCGCTACATCGCCGGGGAAGCATATCCCACACAGGCTGGTCATTCGATTGGAATAATCCATCGATGAACTACCTGTATCATAGAACATTTTTGTGCCCTGTGCCGTATGTCCACAAAGTAGGAATTAAGGGTAAAAATCGGAAATTTCCACGATTGCGGAAAGTGTGATATAATCCAGTTAAGCGGCAGAAATACAACCGCTGGAAAGGAGCGTGCGCCCATGAAAGGAGCAACTACCATACAGGAACGTCTTTGGGAACTCCGCAAGGACAAAGGCTTAAATTTGGAAGAATTATCAGAGCTGACGGGCATTTCCAAATCAGCTCTTGGAAGTTATGAGAAAGAGGATTATAAGGAAATCAATCATGGCAACCTTATCACGCTGGCAGACTTCTATGAGGTTTCCGTTGATTATCTGCTGTGCCGGACAGAGAACCGGGAACAGATCAACACACCATTAACAGGGCTTCATTTGAACGATGAGATGGTGGCACTTTTGAAAAGCGGTCGAATTAACAACCGTCTGCTCTGTGAGCTTGCCACTCATAAGGATTTTATCAAGTTTCTTGCGGATATTGAGATTTATGTAGATGGGATTGCCACCATGCAGATTCAAAACCTCAACGCCCTTGTCGATACTGTCCGGCATGAAATCATTGAACGGTATCGCCCCGGCGAAGATGACCCCCATTTGAAAGTGCTACAAGCCGCCCATATCAGCGATGATGAATATTTCAGCCACATGGTGCTGGATGATCTCAACCTCATTATCCGGGATATTCGGGAAGCCCACAAAAAAGATAGTGAAAGTGCCCCACAGACCACCGTTGCCGATGAACTGAAAGAAAATCTGGAAGCGGTCGAAAATTTCAAGGGTAGTCGGGATGAAAAGCTGGTCATCCTTTATTGCAAGCAACTCGGTATCAACTATAAAAATCTGTCGGAAGAAGAATTCCGCTGGCTCATTCGGATTCTCAAAAAATCAAAGAAAATGGGAACGCCTATCAGCCAGAGGAAAAAACGGTAACAAAAAACCGCTGTTGCATGGTTGTGTTAGCTTCCATGTAGCAGCGGTTTATGCTGTGGTTATTCAGTTGAAATTTCAGAAAGACAGGCTGGAATTTATGAACTTAATGCCGTTACCAATGATAAATATCTTTCTGTCTTTTTCTTAATATCATCTTCACTAACACCATAATAGATATACAAATCTTTTGAAATTTTCTCAAACTGTTTCATTACTTTCTTGTTTCCAGAATAAGATATACCGAATATATTCCAAATATAATCTATCTCCATCTCAAGAGAATCATCACCGATTCTTATTTCATATAGATGAAAGTTCATAGGAATTACATTATCTGGCATTTCGGCAATCATTTCGCTTCGAGTCTTTATTTTACAAAAATATTCTCTGACAGATTCTTCATTAGAAACATCCGGCTTTGGAATATCCTTCATTTCACCTAAAACTTCTGGTTTATGCTGTAAAATCAAACTCTCCTTTAGGTTTTTTTGTTGTTCAATATATTTTCTCTCAGTTGAATTAGTTTCAATTAGATTGTAGGTATTCATTGCATATTGTACCAATTCATCAAGAGTATGTGAATCTGCAACCACTTTCTTCTCTACTATCTTACGTCTATATCTGTAGATAATATTTCGTATCCTTACTTTTAGAGGCTTTTTCCGTGTTCTGCCAGCTATAAAAATACTTGTTGGGCCATCTGCACCACCTATTATTGAAACTTCACTTTTGCTTTTTTCTTTCATAAGTGTTCATCCTCGCAAATTGGAATTTGACTAATCCTACATGTGCATCATATTACACTCATGTAATTATCCTCTACATAAACAGCTTTTCCATCAGCAAGCTTAATCTCTTCTTTGCCGTTCGGTAATACTGTTGTTTCAGAACCATTCCAATGGGGGATAATAGGATTGTCAATAATATGTAATCCATCTGTTAAATTTCCCGCCGCATACATACTTCCTGCACTGATTCCGACATATATAAGTCCGTTTTTAATTGCATTATTAAGTATTCTATCAAAACCAGTTCTAGACATTTCACGACAAAGCACAGATACATCACCACCACTGACAAAAACAGCATCAAATTGGTTTAATTCTTCAAAAGTTAATAGCCTTGTAAGCATAAACGGGGTTGTAACATACGAAGAATAGGTTCTTTGATAGTCTTTTGAAAGAATTAATTCCAGATTGTACACTAATATATTTTCGTACTGAATTCCCATTAGAAAGAGTTCATGAAAACATATTGCAAGCGACTCTCTTGCACCATCTGTTTCAATGCCAGCTGTTGGAATATAAAGCACTTTCACATCCTTCGGACACTTTCCAATAATATCAAAGAATTTCTCTTTCATCTTATCGGTCAACCCTGCAGATGTAAGAAATAGATGTTTTCCATTCATATTCTTTTACCTCGTCAGTCGAGTAGACTTACACCTCACAATGTAAGCCCCTCACAGAACCGTACGTGCGGCTTTCCCGCATACGGCTCTTCATAATAATATTTACAGTCTCAAAACAAGCTGACATAAATCTTTGGCATTGCCAATGGATAATATTTCAGCATTTCAATGAATCCTTCTCTTGTATAACTCTTTCTGTCACTTCGTCTATTCAGCACCTTAAACAGAAGTTCTCTCACTTGTTGTTTGTAGTTTGAAATCATTCTGCCATTAAAACTTATGCCATAGTACCTATAATGGCCTATTAGTTTCAGATTTAGCATACCCATTAGTTTCTTTAGCGGTTGGTCTCTATTCGCATATAACCATACCTTGATGTCTCGAATTTTCTGTCTGAATTTCTTAGAGCTTGTCTTTGGCATTATATATGGCATGCCTTTGCGTGAACGCCCACAATAGAATGTGAATCCCAGAAAATCAAATGTTTGTAATCTGATACACTCACCGCTCTTTTGCTTTGCCCTTGCAATATAAGCACCGCTTTGTAAGAGACGACTTTTACTGTCTTCTAATTGCAAACCGAACTTTTCCATTCGTTCTTTAAGAAGCTTGTAGTAATTCTCTGCTTCCCATTTATATTGAAATCCTGCAACAAAATCATCTGCATATACAATTAGAAAGTTATCTCCCTTGCATTCTTTGGTAATAATAAACTTATACCATAGTGTCAATACATTGTGCATATATATGTTTGCTAGGATTGGACTTATGATATTGCCTTGAGCTGAACCTTCTTCATTCGCCATAAGTTCACCATTATCCAGCACTCCCACTTTAAGATACTTCTTGACAAGACCAATTATGTTGGGGTCTTTAATATAAAGTTTGAGAAACTTGATAATCCATTCATGCTTCATATGGTCGAAGAATCCTTTGATGTCAGTATCCACAATATAGCAGATTTTCGTGTTGTTTAATCTCTTACACAGTTCTTTTATTGCGTTATGACATCCTCGATTTGGTCTGAATCCGTACATGCAGTTCAGAAATCTCGGTTCATAGATAGCTTCCAATATCTTCTTTAATGCTAATTGGACTATTTTGTCCTCATAGCATGCAATTCCTAATGGTCGAAGTTTTCCATTGCTTTTAGGGATATATACCCTAATTGATGGCTGTGGTTTGTATGATTTTCTTTTCAGTCTTTCTACCAAGTCATCTAAGTTTTGCTCCAGATTTCTCCCGTACTCTTTCTTAGTAATCTCATCAACACCGACTGCTTTGTTTCCGTCTAATTCTTTGTGACATTGCAAAAGCATTTCTTTATTGATTAGATGATACAACGATGTGAACTCTGGTCCCGGCGAATTTGCCGATATTTCTGCTATTCTTTCTAATTTCGTTTCCATCAATACCTCCGTCCCTGAGTACGGTTGATGTGTCCTCAGAAAGACCATTATTATGTAGCTCCCTTTCCTCCGTTGGCATTACCCAACTTCTTCAGTACTATGAAGCTATCCGACTGCCTACTGTTCTTTTGACATTCTCCTGTTTTGCAGTTGTTTGCCATACTTGCAATGGCAAGAAACAATAGGCTCTCCCCAGTTGACTGAATAATCACAATGTAAAACATAAAGTGCTCTTTGACCCCGCAGAAGCAAACCATTTCTCACCAATGCGAATTGATTTGTATTGCTTTCCGTCGAAATTAGAACGTCAGCCTTCTAAATGTCAAAATTTCGAGGCTCAATCACACTCTCTATTTTCTCGCTGTCTACGCTTAGCAACTACCATTACTGACAGTCACCCAAGACTCGCTACTGGCGGTTGGTTAGGCCTTACCAGACAGGCATTCCACCTGCTAGACTACTCGCCCTTATCTGGGCGCACAACTCCGATTTATCATAATCATTCTACCATACCGTTATGAATAAATCATCTCATGCAAAACAATTTCTTCTGCCCGATTGTGAATGTTATTGCAACGCTGCACCCATTCCATCTGACAGATACTCTTTAATTCTTCTGTGACCCCCTCAGCAGCTTTCATCTGCTCTATGATTGTATCTAATCGCTTCTGTGCCTGTTCGTTCAGATCTGCAAGATATGTCCATAATTCCCCTGTCAGGGTCAATGTATTCAATCTGGCTGGGTGGACTTCTCTTAAATATTCCCGGTGCATCCGTCCGTACTTTCCGATAGGGCGGTGTTCCTCCGGCAATTTCAAATCTGGTAAATAATAATCTCCATTCAGAGTGTAATGCAGTCCGTTTTTCTCTTCATAAATGTGTTTCTTTAATCCGCTCATATTTTTAATCTCCTCATTCTGGTTTGTTGTTTCTGCAAGTCTGACTCTCCAGAAATATTGGTAAATCATTGGTAAAATCGAGAATTGAACACAAGAAATGCTATTTATAGAAGTATTTAAGACGATTTAAGACTTTTTCTCACGAACAGTAAATCCTGCCGTGGCACACGAATAAGACTTTTATCATATATTTTAACTCTCTTTCTGATTTTCAAATTTCGTCTAAATTGTACTGTGTAAAAGCTGTGTAAAAGTTACTATCATCTTCCAAAAACTCTTTATTTATGGGCTTTGTATGGTTCATTCCATATGTTTCCCCAGCAGACGAATAGTACCTTTTTCATGCCTAAACTCCCTGATTTTCCTTGGTTTTCCACTACTTTCTGTGTCCATTATTTCGGCTTATTTTGGCTCATTTTGGCGTGCTTTTTCCATCAAACTGTGTAAAAATCTGTGTAAAACGCCCCTTCAAAAACCATTTTACACATTGCCTATTTTTTCAGCATTTGGATGGTGTATATGGCAGAATACAAAGAAAAATATATAGGCTCTAAGCGAGCCCTTTCCTTTATTTAAGCCATCTTCCAACCTTTATCCTTAAGCTTCTTCTCCTGACCATTCGCCTTAGAAATCTCCTCTGTTGCAGCCTGTGCTTTAGCAAGCTTCTCCATCTCTTCCTTAGCATCATCAATTTTAAGATGCGTGTAAGTGTTCAGCGTTACGGAAATATCGCTATGCCCCATCAGGTACTGAAGCACCTTTGGATTCATTCCTGACTTGGCCATGTTGGAACAATAAGTATGACGGCAGACATGTGGTGTGATTTTAGGAAGCTGAACACGATAGATACTATTGTATCTGTCCACTGCATGCTGGAAGTACTTCTCCCAATGCATTGCTACCATAGGCTTGTTATCCTTATCAAAACAAAGGAACCCTGAATATCCATCAATCATCGGCTCCACCTTAAGCTTTGGTCTTGCCTTGACAATATTCTGGAAAGCCTCATACACATCATCAGTCATCGGAATTACTCTTCTACCGGCATAGGTCTTTGTTGTGTCAATGTAAACCAATGTCCCGGTCTTCTGGAGCTGATGATCGATATTGATGGTTCTATTCTCAAAATCAAGATCCGATAAAGTCAGCCCTGTAAATTCCGAAATACGCATTCCTGTCTTAAACAGAATATACATTCCGTCATAATACTTTGAGTAGTGTGTATCATTTTTAATAAATTCCAGGAATGTTCTCTCTTCCTTCCTGGTAATTGCTTCACGAGTCACTGCATCGTTTACGAGAACGGTTGCCATCTGAAACTCAAATGGATTCTTTCTGATAAGGTCATCATCTACCGCCATCTGGAAAGCAGGTCTCACCACACCTCTGATGGTATGGATTGTCGAAAAGCTCTTGTGATCTTCCTGCTGCAGTTTGATAAGCCATGCCTTTGCATCTGAAAGCTTTACCTTATCAATACGCTTGTTGCCAAACGGTTCTGCCTTAAGCACATTAATCACTGTACCATATCCGGCTCTGGTAGTATTCTTTACACCTGTCTTCTGTGAAATGTACTTCTCAACAAGTTTCAGAACTGTATATCCATCACCGTCCGGAATGATATCGTCATCCACATCTCTCTGGACTCTTTTTTCGATATCTCTCAATGCTCCGTTATCTCTTTTGCCTTCAGGTACTGTATCCGTCTTCACAAGCCTCCAACTATAAAGGCACTGTGTCTTACCATTTGCATCAACATAACGATACATATATTTACCATCGGCTCTCTGGCTCTCTCCTGTGCGAAGAATGCGATTCTTGTTATCACGTCTTTTCTCGCTCATGTAATCTCTCCTTTCAATCGGGAGAGCCTTGTATGCAATTACTCATGTGTCATGCGCGTGTATGCGCCCATGTCCTTAATAGTATATCACACAAAAGGCTCTTTCGCTACAAAAATATTTAAAATTTACACTGTGTTCATAGTCGTGCTCAGATCACTGTCATCTGACTGTCTAAGTACTTTTCGAACTGTTCTCTTTTGATGAGGGCACGATTGCCATTCCACAACAGGAATTCTTCATCTGCATGTGCCTTGCAGAAGAGGCGAAGCTTCTTATAGCTAATGCCAAAATATTCTGCAGCCTCTTCCAGAGTCAGTGTGTATTTTTGCCACCAAGGCAGCGATTGCTTTTCTCCTAAATTCATTAAGCACCTCCATAAAGTAGTGAGGACATATCCTCCTACTGTTCAAAGGAGATTAAAGCCGAGATTTTCCGAGTTATTCCGAAAAAAACAAAAAAATAAACCTGTAGGTATCTTCAATCAGACACCCACAGGCTTCAATCACTTTCGGCACATTCCTATTCTGCCGAATTTTATTCAATTACACTCTCTGGCAATAGTCCAAACTAATCCATCCCACTCCGCTTTTCAATCTTCCCCATCCTTTATCAGAGCCTTTTCCTTCTCTGACTTCCATGATGGTAAATACACCCTTCCCGGTATACTTTCCAGTCTTCGCAGTATTCGTTCCAGCACTCTTCCTGATATTCAGATCATCAATGTCAACCTTTACCATGAATGGGCAATCCACATTAGAAAACTCTATATCAGAATCACTTTCAACATCAACCTCAGCACCATACACAGCATTGGCATTCCAGTCATATACCGTATAACCTTCATGCTTCTCCGCCATCGCCTTAGCATTGTCAAGCACAGTATAAGCACCAAGCTGAGAAGCAGCATCCTTCCAATTCTTCCTTACCCTGTAATACTTCACCACAACATCAGAAGAGCCCGAAGGCTTTACATCCCATTTAGTCAAATTCCACTTCTCAATAATGCCACAAAGTTTCTCCACATAAGTAAGACTCGTAGCATAGCCACCATTCTTAATAATCTGCACTGCCTTCTTATAATCGGTACACCCCTTCAATCCCTCATATCTGAGCTTGCTGCCATTCTTGGCTCCAAGCAGATAAGCACTATGGTCTGCAATAGAATCCTCAACACAGCTGTATCTTCTGAAATCAGCTGTAATAGTCACATAGCTTCCATCCGCATTCTGCTCCTGCGTTTTCTTGGTATAGATGCTCACACCATCCCAAGTAGAACCGCCCCATGTATTCCCGGAAAGAGATTTCTTCATACCGAAGCAGTTATTGGCCCCAAGTGCAAGTTCGCTCTTACCATAACCGGATTCAAGAATGAACTGAGCCATAGACACTGACGCAAGGATTCCGCTCTTCTTCTGGTCAGCAGTAAACAATGCACCAACCTTTGCAACCACCTGAGCCTCAGTAAGATTCTGAAACTCTCTTGCCTGCATACCGGAAGGAATCACTTCCTCATTACCGCCACCAAGCTGAGTGGTAACCTTTGCAGCCAAATCTCCAAGTCTTGCATAAAGCCAATTGCCCGGACAGCTCTTATTGGCAAACCACCTGTGAACCGTGATAAGCATTTCATCATCCTTCGGCTCATAATTGAGGCTCTTGTCTTTATCACCAAACCAGAGCAGTTTTTTCTTTCCATTTCTTCTGCAGATATCCTCACACAAATCAACCAGACGGTCATAAACCACCTGATGCATAGCATACGGTTCCTCCTTGTCAGAAGCACATTCAATCGTCACTGCCCTCTGATCATTCGCATTACTGGACGTACACCAGGAGCGATTCTTCTCTTCCACATACAATCCGATCCGGCCATTCTTATCAATTCCATAATTCGAAGAAGCCTTGGTAGAAGATTTATGAAACCAGTCCCCCAGACCTTCTGCTGTACACTGACCTACTACACAGTGCGGCGATATTCTGTCAATCTGCTCCGTTCTCAGTCCGGAATGGTTCGGACTGAGCAACGTATACGCCACCAAAGAACTATTACTGTATCCCATAATCATTCACCTTCTTCCTCATCCTCTGATGCATCATCGGAGACTCCCTCACTTTTGTCATGCAGCTGTTCCAGCACCTCCTTCATCTTCTGCGGGATTGGCAGCCCCAGATGCCCTGCATTCTCCAACAGGCTCACACCCTCATTGGAAATATAGAAAAAGATCACCGCTGTCCTCAGCACAGATCCATTCCCGATCACAGCCACATCCAGAATATTCGCCATTCCCACCAGCAGAAAAATCAGCACCTTCCTGCAGATCCCCCGGAATCCCACCTCACTGGAAAGCGTATGGTCCGCAAAAGCACACATCACCCCGGTCAGATAATCGATCACCACAAAAGCGATCAATTCATACAGAAGCCCGTCACAGCCTCCCATAAACCAGCCCAGCCATCCGCCTACAGCCATAAAAACCATCTGAATAAAGTTCCAAAATTCCTTCATGCCAGAATCCTCCTCCCATGAAAAAAGCAGCTCCCATTTCTGAGAACTGCCGTAAATAAGTTTTCTATCTCCATGCCCTGCGGCAGAAAGACCTACATTGTTTCCTCCGTCAGCGTATACGTGATCTTCATGGTCTTGTCCGTATTCTTCACCACCGCTGACGAAAGATTATTGATACTTGCCAGATAAGGTGTCAGAAGGTAAGCACACCTGTGCTCCTTCCCGTAACTGCCACCCCACATAAACACAAAATTCTTATACTGGAACAAAGGCGTTGCCATAGCTTCAAACCTTGCGCTCCCCTGCGTCTTGATCACCCTGTCATCCGCCGTGATCTGGAAATCCCCTGCCACGATCATGTCACCGAGAAGCGTCATGTACACCTCACAGGAACCAGCCTCCCCAAGGGATTTCAGCTTGGAAGTAAAGCCCAGCGGGATCAGCGTCACATCCGCTGAATTTGTAACATTGATCTTATAAACTCCCTTCTTGTCATAAGAAGGCACATACAGATACCCCTTCCTCACACAGCATTTTACATTCCGTTCCGGATAGGAACTGTCCTTTGCCCTTGTGCCCACTTCCGAAAGCTTCGCCTTGGACAGTGTCCACCTTCCCTCCGTAAAGGAATAATCCTTTTTGGAGATCCGGATCCACACCATCTTCGCATCCCCGGAAGAATTCGGCTCATTGGAAAATCCATACCAGTACCCGTCATGCCCGTCCATAAATTCCCCGTACTTTGTATAATCCCCCAGGAATGTGAAGCTTTCCGTTGTCAGTGTCTGCTCCTCCAGTACGGTATAAGTGGTATCATCCAGCTTCTCATTCAGCCCGATGTTAAACACCGGAATCCGGATCTTCGTAATGGTCACACTGGAAGTCCCAAAGGTGATGGAATACAGCAGGTTCTTTTCAAAATCCAGCTCCACTGCCTCAAACAGTGTCATCTGCCTCGCCTTCGGGATATCCCCGATATCCACCTTTTTCAGAAGCAGGAACGTGCTGGCATCCCCTGCCGCACTGCCAAAAGCATTCTGCCCACCCAGGGCACTGGTCAGTGCCACCGCCGCAATATTTCCATTCCCCTGGCTGGGAGTAAACTCCCACACAAACTTATATCCATTATCCAGCTTCTTGCTCTCCGTCTGGTTCAGACTTCCTCTCGCTACATCAGAACCGGAATTAACATTATTGGAAGCATAAGCCACAGGCAGGTTCTTCCCCTGCTCGTAAATATGGTCCGCCTTTTCTTCCAGCACTGCCGGAAACAGCAGGATCCCTCCGATCATGTTCGGGCAGATGGGAAGCAGCGTCCCGTTCCACAGAACAGAATTGTCATACTCCCCGCTGGCTTTCAGATAAATCCCCATGGGATTCAGCCCCAGAATATTATTCACTGCCTCCGTGATCATGTTCGTCTCCTGCACGGTTTCCACCGCACCCGTATTCGTATCGGTCAGTTCAATGACCATTTCACCTTTTAACTTCATCACACACCCTCCATTTCTACAGGCCTGCAGAAACCGCTGATTCCCGCTCTCCCAGCAAAATACACCTCAAAGCCTCTGTTCACCGTCTCCTTCATCTGCATGGACAGCGAATCCCGGAAGCCATTCACATTCAGGCCTCCGCCAATGGCAAATCTCGTGGTATAATCTTCCACCTCAAGCTTTCCGTCCCAGGCTTCCCCTGCAGCCATAGCCTGTCCGCTGACAGAAGCAATGCAGTCTCCCACATCAACCGTCCCACTGCCATTCTCCATCCAGAGATACACATTGAACGTATTCGTATAATTGGCAACGATCTTCTCAATGGGATAATACAGTGACAAAATATGTTTCCCGGAATGCCAGGTCTCCACCGGACAATGCTCCACAATCTCCTCATTATTAAATTCAAAGACCACATGACAAAACGCCTGTCCGTCTTCCTGCCACTTCACCGGCAGGCTCACATCCACAGAAACCTCCGAACCACCCCCTGATCCGGATCCGGAATCTGATCCACCAGAGACATCATCCGTACTCCCTGTATTCTCATTCCCGGAAGTATTTCCAACTTCATTCCCTGCCGCATCATTTTCAGAATTTCCTGCATCCGATGTCTCCCCGGTTCCATCAGAACCACCCGTACCACTTCCAGTTCCGCCGCTTCCGCCCGGAAACGGAATCACCACAGTCCCGGCAGCCTCCGCAGATCTCTCCACCGGATCCGCAGCCACATCCACAACAACCTGTGCAAAAAACTGCATATGGTTTTCCTCAGAAGAAGCAAACTGGATACTGATCAGCTTTACCTTAGTCTGCCCGATCTCATGTGCGGAAGCATTGGTAAACGTGTGGATCCCGATCTTCCCCGTCTTCGCATTGTCTTCAATCTGGTTCAGCAGCCCCGAAATATTCTTGTCGTTCCTTGACTTTGCCTGAGCCAGCCTCGGGTTCTTACCCACGCATTTCAGGCTCTGCTTTCCCCCGATCTTCTGCCTGATGGAAGTGATACAGGTGATCTGTCCCTCATCCGCCTGTCCTCCCGCAAACGTCAGTACATCCCCCGGATCCAGTGCAGGGTTCCCGATGGTATCCGAATCAAACGGCACATACCGGATTACAGACAGATCTGCCAGGATATTCCTGCACAGCATCTCCCTGGTCTCCTTTAACCCAAACTGCAGAAGCGGATTCACTCCCAGGTTCATAGTCAGCCCGTTATCCGGATCCAGTGCATAATACTCTGCAATCTGCGTCTGCTTATTGGTAGAACTCACCGCCGTATACCTGGTGATAAAATCCGAAAAACTGGAAGAAAACCGGTGCCTCTGCTCCACCTTCATCACAGGATCCTTCCCGTACTTCCTCAGTTCCAGCTTCCCCTCCCGGTTGATAATAAAGAAACCTCCCAGAACCTGTGCCACATAAAACAGCACGTCCCGACAGGTCTCAATATCATTTTCAGTATAAACAGAAAGCGACACCCCGCCATTCGGCATGGCATCAATCTCCGCCCTCTTATTCGCAAACTCCACCTTGCATCTCTTACAGCACAAAGCAATAAAATCATAAGCAGTCCCCACAGTCTCAAATCCATTGAAACTCTTATCAAACCGCAGCATAAAATCATAGGCTTTCAGTTCCAGGCACTTTGCCAGCCGGTTCGCCTCACTGACCTCAAAAACTCCCATCGGCACATCTTCCACCGAACCATCCGCCAGCACCAGATGAAACACCAGTGTCACCAGCGCATCCTCCAGTGTATACCTGTCAATGTCACTCAGAAGAGTAATCCCCATCTCCGCCGCATACACCGTCCCCAGTTCAATCTCGGTGCTTCCGCAGCACTGCCTGGAAATATACCCGGAACCCTTCACAATCTCTTTCGCTCCAAACTCATACGTCATTCCGCCCTTGGTAACGATCGTACCCGTCCAGAAATATTTCCTTGTATTACTCCTGACTGCCCTCAGAAAAGCATCCGACACAGGATACATCCCGCCACCTCCATTTCCCCACGAAAAAAGCACCAGCCAACTGACTGATGCCTTCGTAAAAATAATCATCCTATCTGTTATAAGTCCAGTGTTTCAAATACCACTCATGCAGTTCTTCTGTTGTTTTACAGCAGTCTGCAATTTCTTCTCCATGTGATATCCACCGGCAGGTTTCCCGTCTGAATGTAGCAATATCCAATGCATAAAACTTGTATGTTCCGCCCCGCATATGCATCACTTCATCATCACACTGGAACTCAAAATAATCATCCCCGTCCAGAACAGCCTTTCCCGTCAGGTTCCACACCCCTGACCACGGAGGACCATCATCCCCCGGAACACAGAAGGACAGCCTTCCATCTTCCAGAATAACAGGAGCCACTGCAATATTTTTCATCCGCGGCATATATGGCTGTTCAAACCAATACGCTTTCCTCTCATCCATTCTTCTTCATCTCCATGATAGCCACCTGCCCTGCAAACTGGGATTTATCAATTTTAAATTACTGAAATTCTTTTCTAAGTATCTCATGTGGAGCTTTGATTTCGTTGGCAATCGTATGCTCTGTTAGTTCAGATAAAATCTTTATCTTTGTATTGATAATAGGTCTCATACAGTTTGGGACATGTTCTTGATGTGCCCTGTGTATCGCAACACATTCTTTACAATTACCATGATAGCGGCAGGCTTTCTTACAAGGGCAATGATCCTTCTCTTTATACTCCTCCCTGAAAGCAGCAGCAAATTCTTCTTGTAACCGCAGTCCCTCCTGCCGATTTCCCTTATGAAACTGTTCCATTGATTCTATCTCTTTTGTATTACCTTCAATAATCATACATGTATCCTCCACAAATTCAAATTCTTCTTTGCAAATATACCATATCAACCAACTGAACACCACACTCAAATATCGGATGGTCATAATTGTCTGTAAAGAAATTCGGTATGCTGTGTGTACGAACAAAACCGCATTTCTCATAAAACGGTATTGTCATCGGACTATCACCCGTGCCCACCTGTAAAATAGAATACTTACCACCATACTCTTTTACCAAGAAATCAATCAAGGATTTTGCATAGCCTTTTCCTTGGTATTCTGGAACTGTTGCAATGTTCTTGATTTCAAGCACACCATTTGCTTCATCGGTTATAACACACTCACATTTAATACCGTTATCATCAAGTACATACATCCTACCATTGTCAAGATAACGGTCTACCATATCTTCTTGTTCATCCGCCAATAATAGTAAGTCAATATACTGTTTTTTGTTTTCTGTGACCTCAATAATTTTCATCAATCGCACCTACAAATTCCGATTGAACAAAATCGCTGCGCGATGGCCTGCCAAGGCTGTGGCGCAGTTTTATTTTTATTAAAAAAGCAGTGGAATTACTTTCCATAATCCGTTATTGTTAAGTTACCACACGAAACAACTGAACT
>SKEU01000788.1_pt1 | contig 18405 bp, 17 predicted proteins | sample 4819571 | NCBI WGS metagenome assembly SKEU01 (sample SAMN11008801, study PRJNA524170) | human gut metagenome | biome: Human fecal sample; material: Feces; isolation source: fecal sample from pouch patient p8, p16 | host: Homo sapiens | place: Israel: Tel-Aviv | collected 2015-06-23
ATATAATACATATGGTGTAATTGAGCAATTAACTAAAGACTTAAATAACCAATCATTAATCTCTAATGTTTTCATTTCACCTAATGTTTGTCCAACTTCTTTTGACTTTCTACCATATTACATAGTTTACCTAATCCTTCCATTCCTTTTGCTTGATAAACATCCAATATACCTTTTTTTCTCAAATTCAAGATATGAGCATGTCTTTCTTCAAAAGAAATATGATAATCCATCTTGAAAGAACGATAATTATTTTCAAACAGCCAAAGATTTTTTAAGACAACATCAGTAGGTCTAATGTCCTCCAACAGTTGCTTTAATCTACCCAACTCAACATCATTTAAGAATCTATCTTTTCTTTTCTCTGCCTCATTAAAGTTAATCTCCTGGCGAAGTAAAGAACATATCTCTTCATTACCCTTAATGAAATTTTTCAAAGACTCAACTTTAGCAATGAGTAAATTTCTAAAATTTTTCATTTCAGGTTTTGCATAAAGTGATATTAATTCTTTTATATATTTAGGAGAAGACGACATAACGCTCAATAATAATTCTACTATATGCTCTAAATAATAAAAATGAATTACAAATTCTTTATTGCTTTTTTGTGTCAAATCGCTAAATCTCCATTTAAAGTGGTAGGAATATTCAAAGACTCTATCTCCGAAATTATTTAATATTGCTAAACACAAATAAAAACCTTCAATAGGATACTTGGTAACAATAGCATCCAATATTTTCAACCTAATATTTTCATCAGCATAAGTTTGAGGTAATATTGCTCTAAAGATTCTCTCTAAGCTTATAATTGGCTTATTGCCGACATTATCATCTATCTTATATATAGTCAATCCTAATAATATCATTGACACATCTTTAAGATATTTGTCATTCCAAGCTAAGCCTTCTAAGGCAAATAATAATTGGACAAAATTCATACATGGACCATAAAAACTATATTCTTTTTCTCGCTTTTTAAACAACGAAGATACGATAATTCCTCCTTGCTTCAAATCAGATTTTAAGAATGTAATGAAAGAGGCAGGATCGGCTTCTGCCAAAAGAGGCAATAGATTTCTTGTTGATAAAAATCTTTTAATTTGAATTGAAGCATAAAATTTTGATAAAATATCATGCACAAAATCAGAGTTTCCTTGTAAGGACAACAATATTAAAGTATGACAGATTCCTTCTTAAAGAGCAAAAGAATACTTTTGCTTAAAGTTCCAAAAGCAGAGATCTGTTGCTTCTATTTTATTTACAGCATCTGGGTCATCATCTGACAATACATCATTAACTATTTCTGCAAAAGTTTCTTTAAATGATATTGTCATAAATGACGCTGAATATCCTATGGCTTCATATGCAGATCGTAAACGCCAATTTCCCCCTGCTTCCAAAAATAAGCTCTCATTACTGAACAACTCATTTCTAATTATTTTTTCGAAATCATCATAAGAGTGCCCAGCTAATTTTTCCAATATTTTTTTATCCCCATCAACAGAATCATTCCATCTCCCAACAAAAATTGCTGGAAGTAAATTCTGTATGTTTTCAGAATGCAGCCATGCAGGTTTCAGTTGATCAATATGCAATAATCTCCTCAAAGCCAAAGGACTTCGTGCCGTAGATATTGCATATCTGTTTGCAACATCTTCTTCGATTCCGATTGTTTTTAGTTCATTAACAAAAGAACGGCGTTCTATTGTTTGCAACTCGATAACATCATTAATTTGCTCTTCTGGACTAACTGCACATATTATTGTATGCCCTTTATCTGTTGCATAGTTCCAACTTCCAACCGCATAAGTTATTATTACAAGATTTTCATAATTGTCAACTAATTCTTGCACATCTCGTTCTTCTTTTGCAATAATAATGTTTTGACAAGAATCCTCAGCTTTCGCTTGGCACTCTATAGCAACGGCGCAAATAAATGCTAAAGATTCTTCACGAGACACCGATTGAACATAAATAACCTTTGGTACTCGTAAGGATACTTTTATTGCATTAATAGCATCTTCGCGACCACCTAAAAGTAAAGAAGGGGGCAATACATACTTTTCTCCTTTAGCCCATTTATTCCAAAATAATTGAGGATAATCTAATGATGTGTTCTTTATTGTGCCAATCTTGTCAGCTAACCATATTGCAACAACAGGATATTGCGCTATCCAGTCTTCAAGTTCTATCGCCGTAAATACAACAATATCCTTCCATTTATTTTCACTTTTCTTTTCCTTAACCCAATTTCCTGCTTGTTCCCATATTCTTGGAGTTACAAAGACAAAGGTTGCTTTTGTTCTATCATACCCCAATGAATCATTCGTTCTTTTATTATAATCATTATTGGCCTTTGTTCTGACATCAGAATTCGTGCCAATCTCCCAGAGAGAAATGCCTGCACTTACATTAAATATAGGTGAATCACTACTCACTTGACCATCCCATCCTGGTATATACACGTTATCACCACTAGGAATTGACATTTTTCTTACCTTAGCTCCTGATGAAATTATCAATCTCTTTATCAGCTCTGGCATTATTGATTGAGATTCTCTTTTTGAAGCCCACCCTTTGAGTAACGTTGCTGTAATTAACTTATTCTTCATATTTTACCTTATTAGAAAAGTACATTAATGAAACGGAATTTCATCTCCGTATGGCATTTCCCTAACCATATCAGAGCTTTCAAGAAAGTGTAAATCGTCGATATGCTCTATAAGTATATTTTGATTATTTAAATTTTCTATTTCTTCACGTCTTGCTTTGCTTAACTTGCAAAAGCCTTCTTCTTGTTCAAGTCCTGCAAATCTACGACCACAAAGATTAGCAGCTATACCTGTCGTGGAGCTACCACTAAAAGGGTCAAGAATCCAATCGCCTTGATTGGTGGAAGCAAGTATCATTCGTACAAGAAGGCGTAAAGGTTTTTGGGTTGGATGCTTTCCACAAGTTTTTTCCCAACGGCCAATGGCTGGCATACGCCATACATCGGTCATTTGCTTGCCCTCATTTAGTTCTTTCATCAATTCATAGTTGAATTTATGAGGAACTTTTTGCATCTTTCTTGCCCATATGACAAACTCGGTAGAATACTTGAAGTAGCGGCATGAAATATTGACAGGTGGATTGGTCTTTTCCCATGTTATCACATTCAGTATCTTATAACCAAGCTCTGTTAAGCAATTAGCCACAGAAAAGATGTTGTGATAAGTACCACTTATCCATATCGTACCGTTGTCTTTAAGTTTGTCACGACACAGGCGCAGCCATTCCATATTGAATGCCATCATGTCCTCTTGCGACTTGCCCTTATCCCATTCGCCTTTATTAACACACACAACCTTACCGCTCTGCAACGATATACCACCATTGGAGAGGAAATAAGGAGGGTCGGCAAATATCATGTCGAACTTGAAATCAAACTCATTGAGTAGTTTGAAACAATCACCATGAGCGATAGTAAAATCTTTATTTGGAGAGGTATAATATGCTTTTATCATCATTTTGGAACAGGAAGACCTAATTTTTGTAATGGGATATAATTGAAATAATATTGACAACCAACGCTAATGATATAATCAAGTACATCTTTATATTGTGGCTTTCTAAACCAATCATCCAAGATATAAATATACTGAACCTCCATATTTAATTGAGACAACAACTTCTGATATTGCTTTTTCTTGAAATCACAAGTTTGTAATTTTTCGTCAACGCTACCTGCTACATTTTGAGTTTTCACCTCCAAAATAAACATTGTATTATTAACTATGACATATATTGCATTATCTGGAAGCAATTGCTTTGAAATATGTTCTTTCCAGTTTATTCCTTTTGTCTTTAGGTAATCATAAAATGCGTGTTTCTTAAAAACATGCGCAACACATTTACCACAATAAAAGACATCATTGCCTTCAACAGCATAGTTTTTCTGTTCGGCAATAAATGTTGCCAAATCTACCTTGCCCTCGTATATTAAGCCTGTTATGGTGTTGCCACCACCTGTTCCACCTTTTTTCATACGTTTACTATTTTAAGAAAATCATCGATTGATGTTAGATTATACACACTTGGTATTATTCCATACGCCTCTTGCAACTTGTTCTTTGCAGACTTCCAGCCAATACCATCAGTTATCCAAACAAACTCGAAACCTTTCACGGAGTTAATCTTCGGTGCAATATCAGAATAAGAGCGTGCCACCTCATTAAGTTTTGAGCCACCGCCACTATAGAAGTTGACTTCTATCAGATAAACCTTTGATGGAGTCTCTACAACGAAGTCAAAACGCTTTTCGTCATCTCCCAACACTTCTGTAATAGCAGGCCATTCTCTGGAATATACTTCTTGTCTGAATGGTATGCCTGCGTTGGTAAAAATGTTAGCAACCGTATTTTCCATAACGTGGCCGCTTCGGTTCTTTCTTGCGTTTGTGTCCAATCCTGTTTCAATGCCAAATACATAATCCACAAGATTCTTTACCTGTTGATTTTGAAGAACTGCACCAAGTCCTGTATCTGTTAGGAAAGTCATAACGGAGTCAACAGAAATGAACATGCTTTCAAGTGGAACGCAGTTACCTACTGAATCAAGTATCTTCTTTTTATCACGAGTACGAACTGCAATAAGAATATCCATAACAGAAAAGGCATTCTTATCTCTGTTCCATATTGTTTCTACGCTTTTACGTAAATCAGATGCACCAATGAGGCTGTTGAGCATACATAAGCTCAACTTTATATCTTCAACGTTCTCTGAGATTTTATCAAAGTCACAGAAGAAGTCCAATGTTTGGTTTGTCTCTTTGAGTTGAGACATAAATTTATCAAAATCTTTAAGCATAAATTTTTTGTTTTATAGCCACATGCTGTGGTTTGTAATCGTTTATCTTGTTTGGCTGATGGTCCTTTGTGTTGCGATAACTATGAACCAACAGTTCTGAAATTTTTCCTCTTTTTGCTCCGTTTGCATTTACGTTGCGAGAAGCCATAACTCTGTCTATATGGTAGTCTGCATACAAAACATCAAAAAAATTGTCTGCTTCATTTTTTCCTTTGCAATCAGAATTACTAAGCATAAAACTATGTCCCCCAGCAACCACTTGGTCGCAAAACTCCTTTAATCTGACTTGGGAATCATCATTAAATGCTTCTTTCGTATAGTCGTTAAAGCTTGACGTATCACTCAGAGGACGATATGGAGGGTCGAAATAGAACAATGTATTATCTTGTGCATAAAGCAGTGTCTTCTCAAAATCTCCTTCCAATATTTCCACACGTTTCAACAACTCGCTATCTACTCTAAGCGTATCTTCGTCACATATTTGTGGCTGCAAATACTTTCCACAAGGCACATTGAATAGTCCTTTCTTGTTTACACGATACAAGCCATTGAAGCAAGTACGATTCAAAAAGAAGAATTTTGTTGTATTCTCTATCGGATCAAGATTCTTTTCATTGTAACGTTGGCGTACAGTCATAAACATCTCACGTTTGGCTTCCATGTCTGGTAAAGCGTAATATTCAGCTTGTATGTCACGCAACGAAGGAATCAGTCGCTCTACATTGTCACGTACAGTTCGGTAACAAGTAATCAAGTCCGAATTGATGTCGTTGATTACTGCACGTTTGATATTAGGATGCTGTTGCAGCATGTAAAACAACATAGCACCACCGCCAACGAATGGTTCTATGTATGTCGCATTTTCCCAATTATCAAAGTCAGCTGGAAGCTTTTGCTCCAGTTGTTCAATGAGTTGTCCTTTACCACCAACCCATTTGACGAATGGTTTTGCTTTTGAATTCATTATTAGTCATTTTATGCTAATGATTTTCAATCATCAGCGTTATTACCTTTTGTTTTATTGATAAGCTGACGAACATCAACATCCAATAGAAATGCTACCTTTGTCAATGTTACTAAATCTGGTTGTGAGGTATTAGTACACCATTTGGAGATAGTTGCAGGATCTTTTCCTAACTGCTCAGACAACCATTTGCTTGTCCGCTTTTTCTCTACCAACACGACTTTTATGCGATTTATATCTTTCATCGTTTATCTTTTTTATTGCGTTCAGCGCAAAGATAATGATAAATATTTAAGAATAGACTATCTTCGTCGCAATTTTATAATTATTTAGCATTTTATTTCACCTATATTCCAAGATTAAGCCGTATCTTTGCTCCCGAAGATAAGCGTTCTGTAACACAAGAAACGGAAGAGGCTGAGAAACAATGCATTGCATTTGTTTCCAGAATCTTACAAAAAAGGCTAAAAAAGAACGGTACAACTTCATCGCTAACAGGTAGAGAATAAGCATATTACATTTGTTGTTCATTTTCTCTGCACTTGCAAAAAGGGTAGTTGTACCGTTTAAAAGATAAAAGCTTAACTATCAGCAACATCCACATGTTGCATCGGGAAATAACAGAAAATGGTAATAGGGAACGCAGTGCGTTCCCTATTACTTTTTATATTATTACTCCCCAAATTCCTCCTTCACATCAAACCAAGGACAAGCCTTGGCAGAGAATTCATTATGTCCATGAACCTCAGCCTCCGGATATTCCTCCTTCAGTTGCTTTATGAGCGCTTTCAGCGCAGCCTTCTGCTCGGGGGTTCGGGTGTCCTTCAGCTTGCCATCCTGGGATAAGCCGCCGATGTAACATACTCCGATGCTCACGGTGTTGTGACCCTTGCAATGGGCGCCCACCTCTTCTACTGATCTGCCCACGTGGATGCTGCCATCACGATAAATCACGAAATGATAACCTATGCAGAAAAAAGCCACGCTCACGATGCCAACGGTCTATGTCGGCTACGGTGTAGTTGCGACCCTCTTTGGTCGCACTGCAATGAATGATGATTTCCTTAATCTTACGCATAATGAAACGAAGTAAATATTATTGAAAAATAAGCAAATATTTGAGGGGGATTTCATCAACGCCCCAATCTCTGATATACAGATTGATGGTACGGATATGCTTGGGATTCTCAACCATCAGCTTGAAAAAATTATTGTAGAATTTTTCTGATTGAGTCACTATTCCCGTATAACGGGAATGCCCCAGGATGATACTGCCATAACGCAAACGGAGCGGACCATTGCCTGGCATGAAGCATGGACGGTGTCCCACAAAATCAGGCACTTCCACCACTCTTGGCTGGATAACAGGCTTAATCAATAACCCGTAATTTCTTGCATCCTTATTTCTGAGTTTCTTAGCCCACAACTTCTTCTTTCTTACAGGAACAAGAGAAATCTTATAGCGTCCGGCTGGCAAATAATTCACTGGATGCTCTAACGTGTCGCAAAAAATCTTGCCCCCTATAACCATGGTGCCATCCACACTCCAAGGAGTGAAACGACGGCGAAATATATTGATGTTCATGATAATTAATAATTGATAATTAATAATTTATAATTGAATACAGGCTTTAAGAGTGGCCATTAAGGATTAGGGTGAATTGAAAAACCTTAATGACCTTAATGACCTTGACCTTAATGACCTTGACCTTAATGACCTTGATGAATCTATACCGTAGAAGCAACCTTCTGATAACGCGCATCGGGCAGAATATCAATCAACCCCTGGCGCTTCCAGTTCTTCAGCATCTGTCTTACCGACTCGTGCGTAACTGCTGCGCCCTTGATGGCAACACTCTGCTGCTGAGCCTGATCAAAAGAGAAGGTTACGTCAAGACGCTCGAAGATGGTGTCGTTTCGCCCACGACGAACACGGTCGGGCAAAGCCTGCTGTCCGCAATAATCCTTAGACGAGAATGCTGCTTCTATGCGGCTGCGGAAGAAATAGAGCGCATTCTCCAGCTGGTAGTCGGCAAGCACATCGAAGGCAGAAAGCATGCTCGGCGTCTGCATCTTCACGATCAGTTCCTTCCATAACAAAGGATTCTGCTTCAATTGCGATTCTGCCTCCTGCGCCCCATACTTCTGTATCAGCGATTCTGCCACTTTGCAGAGCATGATGCACGCCATCATTCTCATCGTGGTAGGACAGATGCGGAAGCGCTGACGGGCTTTCACCTTGTCATCATCTTTCATCGTTTCCAGTCTTATCTGCTCCAACCATTTCCTGCCCTTGGCTTCCAGCTTCGGCAGTTCCACCTCGCCCGCCATCAGCGGCAGCAGATGGGCTATCTGCAGAATGTTTTCCTGCTGGCGTGAGGTAAGCACGAAGAGGTTGTCGGAAAGCGGAGTGAACGTATTATCCGGTGTACGGGCCACCACGATTCGGCTCTGAAATCCATCCGTATAGTTGTTCACCACTCTATACAGCGCATCAGGCGTTCCACACATCACTACATTCCATAACAGTCTGTCTATGTGAACATTCACAGCATCAGCACTTCTTGCCTCACGCTCGTAGCTGGTGCCGTCGTAAGCCTGTCGGAGCATCACGGAAAAATCGCTCATTGCCGATTTCCATTTCTGCGCCACGGTGTCAGCTTCCGGAGTAAACGAGAAGGCGTGCTTGCCTTCGGTGTTAGCCAGTCGTTCGGCAAGATTCGCCACGGTGTTGTTCAGCGTCAGGCATCTTACGGGCAGTTTCGGCTCTTCGGGCTGCTCCTTCTTGTTCTTCGCCGCACGCTTTTTGGCTCTCCATTCATCCTCCTTCTGCTGGTACATTTTGTCCATTGCTTTCACTTCCGAAGTCCATACACCAATCACGGGGTCGATGCTACCCTTACCTGAAGCGAAATCACCGGCAATGTAGGAGATGAGGTTCAGCGAATTCATCTTGCCATGAACCGAGATTTTCACGCCCGTGGCCAGCATTCCAATGACCGGACAGATGGCGGTAATCACGGGCAGAGCCAGAGCCGGACCTACAGCCTTCACCGAGTCGCACACCCCCTGCGGCATTTTCGGCAGTGCTTTGTAATAGAACAGATCGTCCTGGGCATTTGCCTCGTCCAGCGCATTGATTAAAGCCTCATTCTCCTTGGCAGACACGCCCTTCAGCTTGGCTTGCTTCAGTTTCTCCTGTCTTAATGCAGCCAGCACGTCTTTCAGGCGCTTAGGCATCTGCGTGGGTCTTTCGCCCAGTGCCGAGTTGATGCAAGCCATCTTCTCCTGCTCAGAAAAGCCATCGTAGCAGGGGATAACCTGATCCAGAAGATTGCGGTCGAAGCCGCAGATGTGGCGCAGGTTGATGGCAAGCTCGAAGGTAAGCGTATTGCGGTTGGAGCGCATAGGCTCATGCCCGTCATTATACATCTGCCACCACTTCTTGATGATTTCTGAATACGGGATTCCGAGGTAATCATTGCTGGATGATGAAGATGATGAGGATGAAGAGGATGATGATGATGATGAAGCAGATGAAGCGGATGAAGCGGAAGCAGGCTGAGCCTGATTCTTAGAAGGATTCAGAGAGGCTCGAACCTTTTGAGAATTCTTCTGATTTCCAAGAGATTTCTGATTCTTTTGATTTCCTTGATTCTCTTGATTCTTTTGATTCTTTTGATTCCCCAGATTTTTCTGAGATTCCAGAGTCTTCTCCTCCACATTCTCCAACCAAGGTTTGTAATGCTTGTTCGCCTTATGTGCCCCTGGAGGCAACTCCTCCTGCCCATACTTCTCACGCTCCTCCAGCACCTTGCCTTCAGCAGCCACGGCAGCTTCCTCATAATCATCCTTGAAGAGTTCGGGAGATAGATAGAGCAAATCTTCTGTATCAGCCGAAGTAGTGAAATAAACTCGGTTAATATCGTGAGCCGAAGTATCCATCTCGCACTCCATCATCTTGGCAATTCTTACCTGATTCTCCAGGATGGTCTTGCCCATCTCTCGCTTGCAAACCGCATGACCGCCCTGCCTTGCACTGAGTTCCAGCATCAGCAGGCCATACTTTTCCGGCTCCTGCAGCATCAGCTTAGCCGCCTTCTCGAAATCCTGTTTATCATCCAGGTCGAAGCCGAAAGCCCGGCTAGGCAACTTTGTGCCCTTCACCACGCCCTGCGGATAATGCCCGGAGTAGTTAAACTGCACCAGTCTTCGCTTCGCCCCGTCGTTCCCCTCACGTGCCAGTCGCAAGTTCGCCTTCTGTTCGTAGCTTCCACGAATCTTTCTGTATTCCTCTTCCGAGGTGATGGAGCGGGCCACCTTGTGCCCGTTCTCCACCCTTATTAAATAGCAACTCATCTATGTGTTTCTACCTATCTTTTTAGTTGAACATCTATTTTGGTTGAACATCTAATCTTTTATTTGAACAACCATTTTCTATCGCTTCAACTGATAATCCACCACAGCCTCAGCAGCCTCTTCTGCCTCCTTTACCAGCGTGCTGCCGATGTTGATTCCCTCGTCGCAGAACACCTTCAGGGTAAGCTGGATGGCTCCATCCTTGGTCTTGCTCACACGACCATGCGCCAACTGTCTGATCAGCACCGACTGAGAGCGGATTCGTGGTTTAATCACGAAATCAAAAGTACCATCCGAAAGCTGCTGGGCAACGCCCTGCGAACGGAATCCCTGCACCTTCTCTCCCCCTCCATGCTCACTAGGCGCAAAGAGGAAACACTTGCTCTCATCGTAGAAAGCCATACCACCCAGCTGCACATGCTGACAGCCATTATTATTCACCTGCTGGCCGTTGACCTGCTGATTATTTACCTGCTGATTGTTTACCTTTTTCTTCATATTCTGAATTGATTTGCGAGAAGAAACGTGTGGAATATTGCGCGCTTTACCATGGAAGATCCTCCGCAGTCCCAACTCAGTTAATAATTAAAAGCTTTTGCCCTTACAGGGCGCCAGTCTTGCGTCCTTAATTACCCAGGGTGTTACCCTGGGCTAAGAGCTTTTGGGCCTTCAGCCCGTACATGAACCACATGCGAAGCCCCCCTTACTTTTTACCTTTTTACCCTTTTACCTTTTCAATGTCCGTAACGAGGATATCCTGGTAAACCTGGCCATTGTACTCATGAGCCGTGAATCTGAGCGTCACCGCCACCAGTGCTCCTGGAGCAAACTTGCACTGAGCCATATTACCCAGCATGGCAGCAGCATATTGGTTCTCGTACTTGCCACCCATCTCCTGCAGGATGATGTTACATTTCATCATCTGTCCGTTCTCACTCTTCTGGCTCTGCACGGCAAAAGCCTCGCCCTGCTTCACCACTCTCATAATCTTTGATTCCATAATAAAAATCAGCTGCAAGACCTAGCCTCCCTTTCAAGGCTCATTAGTTCCAACTCCGATCTTGCAGAAAGCTGGTGCAAAGATAGCAAGTCTTTCAATGCGCCGGAATACTTAGTGAAAGAATCCCCCCTCATCTTTTCACTACATTTCTATTTCAGCCTATTTCGAAGCCTATTTCGAAGCCTATTTTGAAGCCTATTCCAAAGTCTATTTCCCAGCCTATTTCAGCTCAGCTTCAAGGATGTTTTTCATCACGATGAGCAGGCTTACGGCTCCATCGCCGCCACTCGCCATTCGCTGCTCATATTCCTTATTAATCAAGTCAAAGAAAAGTTTCAGATAGAATCGTTCTGTTACTTCCTTCACTCTCTTCCCGTCTCTGATATTTCTAATCGTATGATAGTTTACACCCTCATTGAGCTCCACCAGCCTGCTGTGCGTATAGCCCAGCTTCATGACGGCAGCATAGGCAATGCCCAGCGCCGTTTTCTCATGCTTCTTATTATCTGCCATGATTCCTGATCGGTTTGCGAGAGAAGCCGTGGATTACCGATGGCCATCTTCAATCACATTGTGAGGTTCCTCGCCTCCGCTCAGGTTAATATTATAAAATGAAAACACTCGGAAATGAGAGGTTGAATCTCAAATCCGAGTGCAAAGATAAGATAAAGTTATATAAGCGCCTAAAAATAAAAACGGTCATTTCCGGACGACCAGAAATGACCGGAAATGACCGGAAAAGATTGTAATGAAAAGCCCCCTAACTACCGGAACAAATTTTCATACCATGTGACCAAAGTCGATGACCATCTCATTGAATGCAGCATCAGTATAGGGCGTCTTGTCGGGGTTCACATATTCAGAAAAACTCGTCTTCGCTATTTTGGCAAGCTCTTCAACTGCCTCATATTCACCATAGGTAGGCCTTCTTATCACGCCTGCCTCCATTGCCGCCCTCACAGGCATGACCAGATCCTTAGGCTTCGTCTTGCCCGATTGGTATTCATGAATCTTTGAAAAAATGTGGCTGGCATTATTTCCATCTACAACAAATGGAGCCACAGGAGCAGGCTGGCTGCGTACTTCTACCCCCAGTTTCCGCTTCAACTGGTCAACCTCCTCATTGAGCTCTCCCGAAAACCGCTCGTTCAAATCGCGCAGGGGATTCAGCACCACTTCAATGGTAGTAGGAGGATAAGCGCACACCTGCTGAAGGAAGGGATGAAGAAAATCCTTGACATCGGAGGCAGAAGTTCCATCGGTCTTCATGCACTCCAGCTCACAAGTAAGCAAATTGGTCTGCTTACCTTCCATCCATTTTTTCTCCTCCTTCTTTGCACAGATGTCGAGCAGCGGGAAAAAGAGGGGATGGTCAGCCCAGCGCCTGAAAATAATCCTCATCACAAGCTCAGCATCAAACACATGATTCTGCTTGCCGGCAGCCACCATTGCCTTGTTCTGCCTACCCACAGCATAGAAAATCGCCGCCGCCACCATCATGATAAGCATCGCCTCATCCTCATTGTCAGCCTCATCCAGGATATCATCCATCTCGTCGACAATACCCTCCATGATATCAGGCAACTGCAATACTTCCTTGACAAAATTCATTGCCGAAAGATACAGCTCGGCCGGAGCAAGCTGCGTATACTCCTCGTGATGAAACTGTCTGAGTGCATCCACGAAGATAATGAATACATCATCTGTAAGCAGGCGTCTTCTAGCCTGCCTGAGCTGATCTTTTTCTAAATGTATAATCATACTCTCATTATTTTCTGTTTAGCCTTCACATGCATCAACAGAGGTGTTTTTCATCACATTCAGCATCTCTACGATTTCAGTTTCAGCCTTTAAAATATCTGTGTGTTCTGCCTTGCTACCATCTTTTTTCTTACCCGTGAAAAGCATTTCGAGAAGATTTTCATCCAGTTCCTTATGAACGATTTTATCCGTATTCTCTTCGTCAGAATCTACAAAGCAATGATAGGAAGTGCCATCATTGGTAACCAGTGTAACGGGGGTGTTCGTGGCACGTGAGAGGGTGAGCATATTCTTCATAAACGTAGTTGTTTTGTCAAGAAATATAGTTGTATGATTATCCTCCCTACGCACATTCCAGCCCTGGAAGTATTTATCCTCCTTGGCTGCCAAGGCCATTTGCAGCATGGCTGGGATGAGTGAATCTTCGTAATAATCTCTGCCAAGACGCTTGAACTCTTCCAATCGATTCATCACCTCCTCCAGGCTCATATCGGGCGCATTGAAGATCATATTGTTAGTTTTATCTTGCAGCCTTGCCCAGGTCTGAAACAAATCTTCGGGATAATATTTGGGTAAAATCTCAAACCTGTAACAATGCTGAGTATAAAGCACTTCGTTCAATCTTTCTGTCATAATATCTGCCACTCGCTTAGGAGCCGAAAAAGCCTTGCGGCGGTTCTGGATGGCCACGGTGCGCATTCCATCACGGTTGTCGATGATGACGAAACAGGATGGCTCGTTCTTGGCCAGCGAATTCTCGTAGTGAATTTCCACGGAGATGTCGATGGAATTGGCAAACTGCATCACGATGATATGGGGGTTGCACTCCAGATGATAAACGCGATGGTTAAATATTTTAGCATAGGGAACACCCTGCTTCTGCTGCTCCTCAGAAGGTTCTCCCTCGCCGAAGACGATGCCGTCGTCTGCCGCAAAGAGAGCTGCCAGATGGCTCTGCCTGTCGTCCCAATCATAGGGGGCAAAGTCGTGCTTATACTTGATATAATAATCTGCGAATCTAGACATATTATTCTTGTTTTAATTGTTCGTTGTTTCAATTTGTTCAGGTTAGGGCGGTTTTCAATTTCATAAAATGCCCGAATTTTACATGCAAAGTTACAAAAAACTTTTTTACTTTCGTATATTATTACGTTCTTTAACGCAAAAAAAAATGATAACATGATAAAATGCACCATGCACTGGTCATGAAGGTCATTAAGGTCAAGGTCATTAAGGTCATTAAGGATTCGGGGGAAGAAAAGTGTGTATATAGTATAATATTGAAATTATTTTAATATTATACTATAAGGGATAAATGTGTGTGTGAAAGTGCTTAATGACCTTAATGACCTTGACCTTAATGACCACCCCCTAAAGAGACATTACTTGCAATAGCCCTGCAAGGCGAAAACTTTGATTTTCGTTATAACCGATTATATATCAGCTGTTTATAGACTTATTTCAATCAAAGTTAGGGTGAAACCTTGATTTCAGCTTAAAAATTTCGTATCTTTGCACCGGCAATCGAAAGAACAGCCTTTTGTGCCTCAGGGCGTTCATCATAGAAGACCGCAGCTGGTCTTAAATGATGGCAGACGCCGGTCATCAATGAAGACCCGAAAAAGCACAGGAAACGAGGCTTTCTGGGTAGTTGTGATTTACAAGAACTCATTAAACACAAAACGAGTATGATTAACTACAGCATCGTAATGCGCAGCGTGAACGCAAACCTTTTGGAGATCAACCAGGCAAAGTCACACTAGCTCCCGCATGATGCGATGAAGTATTAAAAAAGAGGGTGTGTCATGAAGTACAAGACACACCCTTTTTTTCTTATGCTGTTATTTCGATGACTTGAATCCCCAGAGGTTCTTGATGGCCTCCACATCCTGGGTCTCTACCTTCTTCTCGATATCATCTGGCAGATTGCAGAAGAAGTCGATGCCGGTCTTGTCTTCCAGCGTCTTGATGTTCACCACGTAGTTGCCCAGAAGGTCGCTCTTGTCGAACGCCTTGTTCTCGTGCAGGAACCAGTAGCCGAAGGCACTGTAGCTATACTGCTTGGTCTTCTGGTTATACTCCTTCTTCAGCACGGCAACGAAGAAATACTTTGGCACAGGGATGTAGCCAGGCTTCTTCACGTCGCTCGATGCACCCTGCTTCTTCCATCCCAGGATGTTGCTCTCGCTGCCCACCGGGTCGATGGTGCCGCCCTTCACGATGAAGAGGGTATCGGTGTCAATCTTCGGAGCCAGCTTGCGCAGTTCATCCTCCATCTTATACCAGGTGCCACGCTGGTTGAAGTTGCTGTACTGTGGCTGCATATTGGTCATGAAGAAAGTCTGCTTCTGCTGGGTAAGGTTCAGCTTGCGGTCGGCAGAAGGACAGATATGACCGTGGTCGAATCCCTGCTTGGTTGGGGTAGGGTCTTCGGTGAAATCGGTGATGCCCCACTGCTCCTGCAGGTCGGTATCCCATGGATACTGGCGCTCGCCCTGAGATGGTTTCCATCTGTCTACGTTAGATGCTGTGTTTCCGGTGTGGAAGGTATAGCAGCTCCATCGCTGGCTCTTCATGTCGTCGTCCCATTCGGTAGAGAAGTTCACCATGCCCGTGGTGTTATCCATGTGCACGATGGCGTAGCTGCTGCCGTTGTTCTTGAGTTTTGGGAACTCCAGACCATGGATGGCGTTCTTTACCACGGCAGGCATATTGGCTGTAGCCACATTCTTGTTGGCATTGCTCTTGTCGGTTGATTCTCCGGTGCCGCCCCCGGTATTGTCACCCTTGTTTTCCTGGTCAGGGAATCTGAACTGCAGTGAGTCGTCGGTGCCGCAGGCAGAGAACGTCATGGCTGTCAAAAGCGTGAGGATGAGTAGTTTGGTATATTTCATAATTCTCGTAATTCTTGTTAATGTTTTAACTTATAAAAGAAAAAAAGTGCATTCCGACGTATATGCAACTACGACGGAACACACTTCCTATCTTTCGCTGATAATATATCTTTAATTAAAAAGGTATATTACTTCTTCAACTTGCCGTAACGGTTCATGAAGCGGTCAACGCGACCAGCAGTATCAACGAGCTTGCTCTTACCTGTGTAGAATGGGTGAGATGTGCTAGAGATTTCAATCTTAACTACTGGATAAGTCTCGCCCTCGAACTCTACAGTGTCGTTAGTCTTGCATGTTGACTGAGTGAGGAACATATCGCCGTTAGACATATCCTTAAATACTACAGGACGATAGTTCTCTGGATGAATACCTTTTTTCATTTTTTCTTTTATTTATTATTTGATGATTAAAAAATAGACGTCATGGGGAAGCTTTCGCCTCATTTCATGTCCCTCATCAGGGCATGCCCATTATAGCCTGTTAACAATTTCAGGGTGCAAAGTTACGCTTTTTTCCTGAAACCACCAAATTTTTCTTCTTCTTTTTAAGAAATATTTTGGAAATAGGATAACTTCCTCTTATTCTTGACTCTAGAAACTACAGTTAACGCCTTTACCACGAAGAAATTCGTAGTCACGCATGATCTGTTCTCTTCTATCTTGAGAAACTGGTGTGGGATTTAGCATCCTCATTTCAAATCTCCGGTCCCCGAAGGGGGCCAACTTTCAATAACCGCTGGTGGAATGACCAAAGGTCATGGAACCTGCGGACAACCAATAGTAGGGAGAAAGCGTCCCCAAAGGGGGCGAACAACACCTAGTCTTGCTCCTGTTCGCCCCCTTCGGGGACGGTAGAGGGTGTATGTTTGCCATCCGCAGGTTCCATTCCCTTCGGTCATTCCACCAGCGGTTATTCACATTCGCCCCCTTCGGGGACGGTAGAGAAGAAATATCTTACTCCGCATAAACGATCTTGATAGTCTTCACGCGAAGCTGAACACCGCCGCCTGTTGTCTCGGTAAAGAGGTTGGTGTAGGTGGCTGTGGTGCCTGAAAACTCGATGGTGGCTGTGGCATTGCCCACGTAGTTGATGCCGTTGTAGCTGTCGCAAGTCATCACAATCTGCTTAATCTTCTTGATGCCCTTGAAGATGAGCTTGTTGTTGGCATATACACGTACGCCCTTGGTGTTGGTGTAGAACTTAGGACCATTCTCCTGACCGTTGGCATCGAAGGTTACGGTGGAACCATCAGAGAACTTCACGGTTTCTACGGCTGCCTGGTTCACCAAACCTGCTGCGTTGAGATTCAGCTCTACGCTGGCACCTGCGGTTGTGGCTGCCGCATTGCTCAGTGTAACGGTGGTGCCATCGATGGTCAAGCCCTCGCCTGTGGCTGGAGTATCTGGCTTGGATGGGGTATCTGGAGTTCCGGAACCGCCTTCGCCGCTGGTCTTGCCGTTCACGGAGATGAGCTTACCGCCCTGGTTGGTCTCTGGGGTGTTGCCCATGTAGTTGATGAGCTTGGCGCAAACCACGATCTCATCGCCTTCCTTCAGCGTCATATCGCCCTCCTTCCACTTCTCGCCACCGAAGTAGTAGATGCGGAAGATGTAGAACTGGGTGCTGTTGGCATCATCGGCAATATAGAATGATCCGTTGCCGAAGGATGCTGAGAACTGCTCCTTGATGCTCTGTACCTTACCCTTGATGTAGAACTCCTTGTCTGAAACTGCGCCCGATGCCAGGGCTGCGGTGTACTTCTGCGCTGCCACACTGTTGAATGGGTTGGCTGCGGAACCATCGCCCTTTGCCGTGCCAGTGACATCACCACTGCCTGAGCCACCGGCTGTCTTGCCGTTCAGGGAAACCAGATAGGTTTTGTTGGCTACGGTCTCTGGGGTGTTGCCCATGTAGTTCATCACCTTGGCGCAAACTACCACCTCGTCGCCTTCTTTCAGCTCAGAGTCGCTGGCAGTCCACTTCTTGTTGCCCAGATAGAGGGAACGGAAGATGTAGAACTTCTCGCTGGTCTCATCGTCGGCGATGTAGAACGAACCGTTGCCGAAGTTGGTAGAGAACTGCTCCTTGATGCTCACTACCTTGCCCTTGATATAGACCTCCTTGTCAGACTCCACGCCTGCCTCCAGGGTCTTGCAATAGTTGATAGCTGCAATGCTGTTGAATGGGTCGGCAGCAGTACCTGTACCCTTTGGCTCGCCCTGAGTGGTGTCACCGGCTTCTGGCTTGGTAGGCAGGGTGTAAGGTTCTGGCACATCCTCACAGCTGCTGAATGTGAAGGCAGCCATCGCTGCCATCAAAACTGAAAATATATACTTTTTCATATTGTTGTCTTTTTTATTGATGTTACTATATATAATAATGTATATTCAAGTTTCACAAGTAACCTCCGGTCCCCGAAGGGGGCCAACTTTCAATAACCGCTGGTGGAATGACCGAAGGTCATGGAACCTGCGGACAACCAATAGTAGGGAGAAAGCGTCCCCAAAGGGGGCGAACCGCATCCAGTCTTGCTCCTGTTCGCCCCCTTCGGGGACGATAAGAGAGTATCTGTCACTATC
>SKEU01000553.1_pt1 | contig 18261 bp, 17 predicted proteins | sample 4819571 | NCBI WGS metagenome assembly SKEU01 (sample SAMN11008801, study PRJNA524170) | human gut metagenome | biome: Human fecal sample; material: Feces; isolation source: fecal sample from pouch patient p8, p16 | host: Homo sapiens | place: Israel: Tel-Aviv | collected 2015-06-23
CTTTTTATGCGCGCATAATTGACAAAACGGTCAAAGTAACTTATGATATAAACATCAAAAGGAGTTGATAAAATGGGGCGCGGTAAATTGCCTGCCGATGGAACAAACAGCCCAAAAAGGCTTTATTATATCGATATTCTCAATATTCTGTCTTGTTTTGCCGTTGTGGTGCTGCATTGCTCCGGCGGAGTTTTTTATTATCAGAAAACACGCCTTTGGTTCATATATATGTTTTTGCAGACCGTAGCTCATTTTGCCGTGCCCGTGTTTTTTATGATAACCGGTGCAAATTTGCTCGATTACCGCAAAAAATACGATACAAAGACGTTCTTTAAAAAACGTGCCGCAAGAACACTTGCACCGTTTCTTTTTTGGTCGCTGCTTTACTGGGTACGCCCGTTTGTGTTAAAACAGGCAACCGCGCCCATGAGCGCAAAGGGGCTTTTCCTTGCGATATTCAATAACGAGGCAAATTATGTATTTTGGTTTTTCTATTGCATTTTTGCCGTATATATGTGCCTGCCGCTGTTTTCGCTCGCCGCGGATAAGAAAAACATCAAAACCATAGAGTATGTGTGCGTTCTCGGCTTTGTGTTCAATTCGGTTTTGCCGCTCGTCAACAGATTTGTAATTCCCGTATACGGTGGACTGACTCCGGTTATAGTAACGGGCTATGTGGTATTTGTCTTTATGGGCTGGCTTATAAAAAACAAGGATTATACCAAAAAGGCGCGTATACTTATTTATATGTCGGGTATTTTCGGAGCCGCTCTGATGTTTTTCGGAACATATATTGTCAGCAAAAAAAGCGGGGAAACCGACACTTTGTTTATGGACTATACGTCGATAGCCTGCCTGCCTATGTCCGCCGCCGTGTTTACGGCAGCGAAATATATCAAATGGGAGCGGCTTTTCAGGGTTATTCCGGAAAAATTCATAAGAGCCCTGTCATCGCTCAGCCTCGGAATATATGTTACGCATATGCTCGTTTTGTATGCATTTGACAAGGTGACTGTTTTTGCGGAGCATCCCGTGTATTATTCGGTGTTTATGCCGTTTATAGCATATATTATATGCGCCGCACTGTCGTTCGTCATCAAAAAAATACCGATTTTAAAACATATTATGCCTTAAAATCCTTTTTCAAAAATTCAGCTACGCCGTCATCATTGTTTTCCCCTATGACTTCATCGGCAATCTGCCGAAGCTCCGGGACAGCATTTTTGACGGCGTATTTTCTGTCCGCCAGCGAAAACAGAAGTATATCGTTTCTGTTGTCGCCGAACGCCGCGATTTTGTCCGCGCCGACCATAGCCATAACCTCCTGTGCGCCGTTAGCCTTGCTCGCCTTACTGCTGTATATTTCGAGAAACCAGTATGGGGTGTATGTGTCGGCGTAAAAAGAACAGGTGACTCCGTTCGTTTTCTGCGCCGCGTCATAGATGGGCTTCAGTTCGTCATATCCGTCGGAAAGACTTATAAAAACGGGGTGCATATCGTCTAAAATCTCGTATTCGGAGACTTTTTTAAATTCGCCGAAGAATTTACCCTTCCTTTTTTCGTAAAAATCACGGTGAATGGGCAATTTGAAATCAGTGTATTCTATTGTGAATTTTCCGTCGTCACCGTAGAAAAAGACAAACGGCGATTTGTTCCTTCGCACAAATATTTCCGTTATCGCAAAAAAGGCGTCCTTCGGTATCTCGTGGTAGGTAACCGCTTTTTTGTTCTTTAAATCAAACAGAAACACACCGTTCATAAGCACCGCCGGCACGGATATATCAATATCCTTCAAAAGCTCTGCGGCAGACATTGCGCTTCTTGCGGTAGCAACGGTAAACAGCATACCTTTTTTTATAAGCTCATTTATTATTTCGACGCTGCGGCGGCTTACTTTCCCGCCGTCATTCAGGAGCGTTCCGTCCATATCCGATATGTAAAGTGTTTTCATTTATCTCTCCGTTAATTTTTTAGGAAGAGTTTAGCATACGCAAAATGCATTGTCAAACCATATGGCAGGATAAAAATTTTAATTGCCTTGAATGTTGATTTATGGTAAAATTTATGTAAAATATCTATCCGAAAGGGGTACATGAAATGACAAAAAAATCCAAAACCCTGATTTCAATATTGCTGTTTGTAGTTTTGTTCGGCGGACTTCTTTTAACCGCTACGTTTACCGATTTGCAGGTGAGCGATATCCTGACGCGGCATGCTTTGGCGTCACATTCGTATTACACTAACGACCCATTCGGTGCCACATTTGAGAGCATCGGCAGCGCGCCTGTTTATTTTATGCTTGCATTCAGTATACAGATACTCTTTTGGGGTGTTCGCAGATTTTGGAAAAAACGCCCGATAAAGGATATTGTTGAAGTTATAGGCGTAATAGCGGGTACTGCGGCATATTACGCATTTTTAAGTGAGACCGTGGGCTATCTTTTACAACACCTGAATGCGGAGAACTACAAGGGCTCGGCTTTTTTGTCGGGGATTGCGCTGTTTTTGGCGGCGCTTTTTATGCTGTTCGGAACCCTTGCCGTAAAGAATTTCTCCGATGAATCCATAAAAAAGCTTATAAACTTTGCGTTTGCAATGATTTGCACCGTAATACTCGCAAATGCCGTGGTTGCGATAGTTAAAATCCCGTTCGGCCGTATGCGTTACCGCGCTATGAATACCGCCGGCGGTGCTTCAATAGGCGGATTTGCGAATTTCACAAGATGGTATGTGAGAAACGGTCAGATGGATAAGGCGCAAATGATGACGCTCTTCGGCACGACAGACGCGTGCAAGTCTTTCCCGAGCGGTCACACCTGCGCCGCGGGAATGAGCTACGGGCTTATAATGCTCGCGGATTCTCTCGGTATAAAGAGTAAGGGCAAAAGAGCCGCCCTTTGGATATGCCCGATATTGTTCACGGGAATTGTTGCCGTAAGCAGAATAGTTGTCGGCGCTCACTTCTTCAGCGACGTGCTTATGGGCGGTACTATTTCTTTTCTCTCGGTTATGCTTTTCCGCGAAATATTCATTTTAAAGGGCGCAAATCTCAAAGCCGTTTTTGCAAAAAGCAAAGACTGATAAAAAATTTTTTACATTATCAAATATGGTATTGAAATTCAAAAAATATATGTTACAATGTGTTTAAACATAATAAAGGAGGTCATGTAAAATGGCATATAAGATTTCGGATGACTGCATTTCATGCGGCGCTTGTGCTGCTGAGTGTCCGGTTGAGGCTATCAGCGAAGGCGACGGCAAGTATGAAATAGATGCAGATAAGTGCATTGACTGCGGTACTTGTGCAGATACATGCCCGGTAGGCGCTCCCGCACAGGAATAATTTAAAGAAATAAAGGTAAGCGAGGATGTTTTCCCCGCTTACTTTTTTTATGCTCCGAAGCTGCGGCGGAGTACACATTTTTGCTCGTTTCGGCTTCGGCAGTATCGTCGGGAAAATATATTCCGCCGTTTTTCGATAAAAACATTGACTTTTTATGATTTTCAAATTATATTTATCTCATACCAATTAGGGAGTGCATACTTTTGTACTTCCCAACAATATCTATCGGTTGGAAAGGGGCTGCATAATTGGAAAACAAAGCAGTAATAATTGACCTTAAGAACATTTCAATAAGCTTTGACGACCAGCCTATACTAAAAGATGTGAGTCTCGAGATACACGACGGCGAATTCGTCACTTTACTCGGACCCTCGGGCTGCGGTAAAACGACGACACTTCGTATAATAGCCGGGTTTCTCTCTCCGGACAGCGGCGATGTCATTTTCGAAGGTAAAAAAATAAATGGTGTTCCTGCTCATAAACGACAGGTGAACACCATTTTTCAGCGTTATGCACTGTTCCCCAACCTTAACGTTGCGGACAATATCGCCTTCGGCTTAAAGCTTCAGAAGAAGTCAAAAAGTGAAATTAAAAAAATCGTTGAAGAGATGCTCTCGCTCGTAAACCTCAAGGGATTTGAAAAACGCAATGTTTCTTCGCTTTCCGGAGGGCAGCAGCAGCGCGTCGCAATTGCGCGCGCCCTTGCCGTTAAACCGCGCGTATTGCTTCTCGACGAACCGCTCGGAGCACTTGACTTAAAGCTTCGCAAGGATATGCAAAGCGAGCTCAAAGCCATACAGCAGCGGCTCGGCATAACGTTTATATATGTAACGCACGACCAGGAGGAAGCACTCTCCATGTCCGATACCATAGTGGTTATGGACGGCGGCGTTATTCAGCAGATAGGCTCGCCCACCGATATTTACAATGAACCGCAGAACGCTTTTGTTGCGGATTTCATAGGCGAAAGCAATATTGTGGACGGTGTTATGCTCTCCGACTACAACGTCGAATTCCAGGGTATGCGCTGCCGCTGCGTCGATAAGGGCTTCGGCCTTAACGAACCCGTAGATGTAGTTGTGCGACCGGAGGATATAGATATGGTGCCGCCAGGGGATGGTATGCTCTCCGGCGACGTTACCTCTGTTACGTTTAAGGGCGTTCACTATGAAATAATCGTTGACATTAAAGGCTTTAAGTGGATGATACAGACCACCGAAAAAGCCGAAGTCGGCGACCGTATAGGTATTTCGATAAAGCCGGATGAAATTCAGATAATGAAAAAGAGCGAATATTCGGGTCTTTACGGCGATTACAGCTCGTTCAGCGAAGAATTTGACGAGCTTTCCGACCCCAATGCAGAGCTTACGGATGAAGACGAAGTCTCCGAGATTGGAGAGTAAGCCATGAAAAAGTCTTCTCTCACCTTAAAGCTCATAAACGCTCCGTATATGATATGGGCGGTGCTTTTTATCTTGGCTCCGCTTATAATGGTAATCTACTACGCTTTTACCGACCGCAGCGGCGCATTTACCCTTGACAATATCAAGGCGCTCTCATCCTACGGAGCTATCTTCGGCAGATCTGCGTGGTATGCGGTTTTGGCTACGGTCATTTGCCTTATTCTTGCATATCCGCTCGCGTATATTATGGCAAAGAGCCGTGCGAACACTCAGCGAACCATAATGATGCTCATAATGCTCCCCATGTGGATGAATTTTCTTATCCGCACATATTCGTGGATAACGATTCTCTCAAATACAGGCCTTATAAATTCGCTTTTAAAGGCTGTGGGGCTGCCCACGGCGCAGCTTATCAACACTCCGGGCGCGGTAATCCTCGGAATGGTATATAACTTTTTGCCGTATATGGTGCTGCCGATATACTCCGTTATGTCAAAGCTTGATAAAAGCCTTGTTGAAGCGGCACAGGATCTCGGAGCGGGTAAGCTTCAGGTGCTTAAAAAGGTCATCTTTCCGCTAAGCCTGCCCGGCGTTGTCTCCGGTATAACGATGGTGTTCGTCCCGTCGGTAAGTACCTTTTATATCAGCCAAAAGCTCGGCGGCGGAAAATTTCTGCTTATCGGAGACTCCATTGAAATGCAGTTCCAGTCAGCGTACAACTACAATCTCGGAGCGTCGCTCTCACTTGTGCTGATGCTTCTCATAATAGTATGTATGCTTATTATGAATCGCTTTGCCGATAATGAAGAGGGGGCGATGATAATATGAAAGCTCTCAAAAAAATATACATCGCTCTTATAATGTTATTCCTTTATGCCCCGATGCTCGTTATGGTGGTGTTCTCGTTTAATGCCTCAAACAGCACAAGCGTTATGTCGGGATTTTCGCTGAAATGGTATGTCGAAATGTTCCGTAACGCCACGGCTCTTACGGCTCTTCGTAACACACTTGTTTTAGCCGTTACCTCCGCTCTTATTTCGATTATTATCGGAACGGCGGCGGCAGTCGGAATAAATGCGATGAAAAAACGGTGGCTGAGAAGTGCCGTTATGACCGTTACAAACGTACCTATGATGAATCCGGAAATAGTTACGGGTGTTTCGATGATGCTCCTTTTTGTATTTGCCGGCAAAATAGTGTCGTCGAGCAGCGTTTTGGGCTTCCCCACGCTTTTAATAGCTCACGTCACGTTTAATTTGCCTTATGTCATACTTTCTGTATTGCCGAAGCTTCGACAGACCGACCGCCATCTCTCGGAGGCGGCGCAGGACCTCGGCTGCACACCAACCTCTGCGTTTTTCAAGGTTGTGCTTCCCAATATCAAGTCCGGTATAATAACCGGCTTTATAATGGCCTTTACGCTTTCGCTGGACGACTTCATAATCAGCTATTTTGTAAGCGGCGCAAAATTCCAGACTCTTCCGATAGTCATTTTCTCAATGACAAAGAAGAAGGTGAAACCCGATATGTATGCGTTATCGACGCTGATATTTGTATCGGTGCTTGTGCTTATGATTCTTATGAATGTGCTTCAGGCGCGCAGCGAAAAGAAGGAACGTAAAAGAGCCAAAGGCTCAGAGGGTTGAGAAAGGAACGTGAAAAATGAAAAAGATAATTTCTGTTGTATTAACATTGACCTTGCTTGCGGGAATACTTATGCTTTCGGGCTGCTCACTTAAAACCGAAAAGCTTGATACGGCCGCTCTTCTCGGAAATTATAATATCGAGGAGCTCAAAGGTACCGAAATAAATGTATATAACTGGGGTGAGTACATTTCCGGCGGCGAGGGCGGAAGCGTTGACGTCATCTCCGAATTTGAAAAGCTCACGGGAATAAAGGTCAACTATAATATGTATGACAGTAACGAGGATCTTTATGCAAAGCTCAAGAGCGGCGGAGTAAATTACGATGTTATAATTCCGTCGGATTATATGGCAGAGCGTTTAAAGAACGAGGGGCTCTTACAGAAGCTTGACTATTCGGTGATAACCAATTACAAGGGTATCGGCGACGAATACAAAAACCTTTTCTTTGACGAAAACAACGAGTATACAGTAGCTTACACGGGCGGTATGGTCGGACTTATCTATAATACGACCATGGTTTCCGAAACGCCCGACAGCTGGAGCGTTATGTGGGATCCGAAATATTCCGGCGAAATTCTCACATTCAACAATTCACGCGACGCATTCGGTGTGGCACAGTATCTACTCGGCTACGATGTAAACTCGACGAATCCCGATGAGTGGCGCGCTGCGGAGGAAAAGCTCAAGGAGCAAAAGCCGCTGATTCAGTCGTATGTTATGGATGAGGTATTTAATAAGATGGAGGCGGGCGAAGCCGCCATGGCTCCGTATTACGCAGGAGATTACCTCACAATGAAGCAGGAAAATGACGATCTTGCATTTGTTTACCCCAAGGAGGGAACAAATAAATTTGTTGACGTAATGTGCATCCCGTCAAGCTCTGAAAACAAAAAGGCTGCTGAGCTGTTTATAAATTATATGTGCGAGCCCGAGGTGGCACTCCACAACGCCAATTATCTCGGCTATCTCTGCCCCGTTACGGCTGTTCTCAGCGATGACAGGTATGAGTATAAGGATAACGAGGTGCTCTACCCCAAGCAGGAAGTGAAAACGCAGTTCTTCCACAATCTTGACCAGGATACGCTTGATCTTCTTTCAAAGCTTTGGGAGGATCTCAAGCTCGCGTAATTCGGTTTCGGCTATACGTTAAAAATTTAAAATCGTGTTTGGCGCGTTGCAACGGCTGTGAGCCTTTGCGGCGCGTCTTTTGTATCTTATATATCGACAGTTTTTGTGCCTAACGGTCCGCTTTTTCTTGACTTATTATATAAAAAGATATAAAATATCTTAGATAGTGTATTAAAATGCGAACAGTATTACAAATGATACCGTTACACTGTCAAAAACCAATAAATTTTCTTATTTTCAAGCATGATAATCGGAAAACTAAAAACCAAAAGGAGGTGCAGAACTTTTTGAATCCTGTAACGATAGCTATAATAGCCGCAGTCGCAGCTGCAGTTGTTTTCGGAGTTGTCGGATTTGTACTCGGCGAGGTACACCGTAAAAAGGTGGCGGAGTCTGCCATAGGCTCAGCTACGGAGGAAGCTACCAGAATCGTAAATCAGGCTGTTCAGACAGCGGAAAATAAAAAGAGAGAAGCGATTTTGGAAGCAAAGGACGAAATCCATTCGTTGAGATCCGAGGCTGAAAAGGAAAACAGAGAGCGCAGAGCGGAGGTTCAGCGGCAGGAACGCAGAATAATTCAAAAAGAGGAGTCTCTCGATAAAAAGACAGAGGCTCTTGAAGCAAAAGAAGAAGCTTTAAACGAAAAGGTCAAAACAGCCGATAAAAAACTCGAAGAGGTTGAAAAAATCAAAAAGAGCCAGTTCGATATGCTCGAAAAAATTTCGGGCTATACAAAGGAACAGGCTAAGACATTGCTTTTGCAAAATCTCGATGAGGAGCTCACTCACGACAAGGCCGTTAAAATTATGGACTTTGAGCAGAGAACCAAGGACGAGCAGGACGCTCTTGCGCGTGAGATAATCTCTACCGCAATACAGCGCTGTGCCGCCGATCAGGCTGCAGAAGCCACGGTTTCGGTGGTTACTCTTCCAAATGACGAGATGAAGGGCCGTATAATCGGTCGCGAGGGCAGAAACATACGCACACTTGAAACAATAACCGGTGTTGACCTTATAATCGACGACACACCGGAAGCCATAACCGTTTCAAGTTTTGAACCGGTTCGCCGCGAAATAGCAAGACTTACTATCGAAAAGCTTATTTCCGACGGCAGAATACATCCCGCACGCATTGAGGAGATGTACGAAAAATCAAAGCGCGAGGTTGAGCAGACCATACGTCAGACCGGTGAACGCGCAGTAGTTGACGCAGGTGTAAACGGCATACATCCGGAACTTGTCAAGATACTCGGAAAATTAAAATACCGCACAAGCTACGGCCAGAATGTGCTTAATCATTCGCTTGAGGTTTCCTACATAGCGGGGCTTATGGCGGCAGAGCTCGGTGCCGATGTTAAAACGGCTAAAAGAGCGGGACTTCTCCACGATATAGGCAAGGCGCTTGACCGTGAATTTGAAGGCTCTCATGTCGATTTGGGCGTTGAATACGCAAGGAAATATAAGGAAAACGAGAATGTAGTACATGCAATTCAGGCTCACCACGGCGACGTGGAGGCGAAAACGGTTGTTGCTTGTCTCGTTCAGGCGGCGGACGCAATTTCAGCCGCAAGACCCGGTGCAAGACGTGAAAATGTTCAGAACTACATCAAGCGTCTTGAAAAACTCGAAGAAATAGCAACGTCGTTTGAGGGCGTTGAAAAGTCATTTGCAATTCAGGCAGGCCGTGAGATTCGCATAATGGTTAAGCCCGAAGTTATAAGTGACGATCAGATGGCACTTGTTGCGCGCGAAGTTGTCAAAAAGATTGAGGATGAGCTTGAATATCCCGGTCAGATAAAGGTCAACATCATACGCGAAAACAGGACTGTCGATTACGCGAAATAATTTTTAAGCCCTGATGCCTTAAAGAGAAAAACTTTGAGTGTTATCGGGGCTTAGCTTTTCGAAAAAACAAACAGAAACGGTGCATTATGTCAAATACAATAAACATCCTCGCCGTGGGTGACGTCGTATCGGCGTCAGGCTGCGAAAAGCTGAGGAATTGTTTACCGAAATTTAAAAGAGAAAATAATATAGACGTGACGGTGGTAAACGGCGAAAATTCCGCTGTCGGGAACGGCATATTGCCGATGTCCGCCGATGATATTTTTACGAGCGGCGCGGATGTTGTAACCGGCGGCAACCACACCTTCAGACGTCGTGAAATATATGATGAGCTTGAGAGAAACGAGTTTCTTTTAAGGCCCGCAAACTACGGAAAAGAGGCTCCCGGCAGAGGCTATACGATAGTTGACAGGGGCGCATACAGGGTAGGCGTGGTAAATCTCTGCGGCACGGTGTTTATGGAGCCGCTCGAAAATCCATTTATATGTATAGACCGTGTATTGGAGAAGCTGAAAAGAGAAACCGATATAATAATTGTCGATTTCCATGCAGAGGCGACTGCCGAAAAGCGCGCTATGGGCTTTTATCTTGACGGAAGGGCTTCGGCTGTGTTTGGAACTCACACCCATGTGCCCACGGCAGACGAGCAAATATTGCCGCACGGTACGGGATATATAACCGATGTAGGCATGACCGGGCCTAAAATGTCCGTATTGGGCGTTACCCCCGAGCTTGCGATAGAAAAGATGAAAACCAATTTGCCGGTGCGCTTTCAAAATCCCGACGGTGAAGCCGAGCTTGACGGTGTTATATTCACCGTAAGCCGTGACACGGCAAAAACCGTTCGGATTCAGAGAATATCGCTTTAAAAGGAGAGTGCGACAGTGAAAAAGAAAATATTTTCTGCAATATGCCTTTTGCTTTCTGCGGTATGTATTTTTTCGGCCTGCCGCAAGGATAACGGCAACGGCGGCTCGGATGAGCAGACCGGCTCTGCCGCCTCGGGCGACAGCACCGCCTCATCGGCAAACGACCTTATTTTGCCGTATTCCAATAATGATTCGCTGAATCCTTTTTTTGCCGTCGGCACGGAAAATATAAGCCTTACGGATTTAGCCTACGACCCGCTTTTTAAGGTCAAGGCAGACTATACGCCCGAAAATGTGATAGCCGAAAAGGGTGATATTAGCGGAACTTCGGTTACCGTTACACTCTCAGGTGCGCGCTTTTCGGACGGTTCGTCCGTTTCGCCGCAGGACGTCGTATATTCGTTCAATAAGGCAAAGGCGTCGTCGCGCTACGGGCAGCTGCTGTCTAATATTCAGTCGGCAAAGGCGTCCGGCGGAGCTGTTACGTTTACGCTCTCTTCACCGGACCCGTATGTGCTGAATGCACTCAGCTTTCCCGTTGTAAAAAACGGTACAGCCGATAAGACGGAAAATATACCGATAGGCAGCGGCCCTTATGTGTACAGGGACGGGGTGTTTTCCAAGAATGAAAATTACGGCGGCAGCGTAAATATACCCGAGATAAAGCTTTATGAAATAGAAAATTTCACCTATGCCGAAAATGCTCTCGAAATAGGCAATGTGAACTTTCTCTTCAAGGATATGAGCGACAGCGTTTACCGCCATGTCTCCGTTGACAGCAGTACGGTCAATATGAACAACCTTGTTTTTCTCGGCATTAATGACTCAAAGGAAGTTCTCTCATCGTCCGCCGTCAGAACCGCAATATATTACGCAATAGATAAAAAAGACATTGCTTCGTCGTCGTATCAGGGTTATGCAACAGCAGCTCCGCTTCTGTTCAATCCTGCGTTTTCAGAACTTTCGGGAATTACAAACATCAATTTCGCCGAGAGTGCAAATGCCGACAAGGCAAAGTCCATACTGACAAAAACAGGATATAATAAATATGCAAAGGACGGTTCCCTTACAAACGGCTCACAGAACCTTAAGGTGTCTCTTCTTGTGAACAGCGAAAACAGCTTCCGCGCGGCGGCGGCGAACAGCATAGCCGAAAGCCTCAGAAGCATAGGCTTTTCCGTGACAGTTGATGCCGTTCCGCTTGATAAATACAACCAGAAAATCGCTTCCGGTGATTTTGACTTGTATTTAGGAGAAATCAAGCTTACCGAAAATCTTGATTTGCGCCCGTTCTTTTCGGAAAAGGGGTCTGCGTCAAAGGGTATAGATTTCTCGTTGCGTGCGGTTACCGATTACGAAGCCTTTTGCGATGGCAGCATAGGGCTTTCAGAGTTCCTTGACAGCTTCTTAAACGATATGCCGTTTGTTCCCGTTTGTTACAGAAGCGGCTTTGCGGCGTATAAAAAGGGGCTAAAGCCGGATTTCTCGTATTCCTCCGACCATCTCTATGCGGGGATTTGCCGCTGGAGCTTAAGCTGAGCCGCCGTTCGGATACAATATTGTATTTGTGCGGTTTATGGTATATAATAACAACATCACAGGAAAGGAGAATATTGCGCTTTTGCAATATAAACCGATGTATGATTAAAATTGAAAATTATCTCGGCGTTATTGAGATACATCAGCATTATTTTTCTGAGCTTATCGGTCAAACCGTAACCTCATGCTTCGGCGTTGCGGGTATGGCTAACAGCGGCGCGTCACAGGGGCTTCGGTCGCTTCTTTTTAAACGTAAGAATTATCCGGATAAGGGCGTCGGCGTGCGTGCCGACGGCGGCGATTTAATAATAGATCTTCACATAATCGTGACTTACGGCGTTAATATCGGAACCATAGTCGATTCAATAACGAATAAGGTCAGATATACCGTCGAGCAGTCAACGGGCCTCGGCGTGAAAAAAGTCAATGTGTTTGTTGACGGAATGAAAGAATAATAGGAGTGTACAAGTTTTGTTAACAGGTAAGCAGTTTAAACGCGCTTTCATTTCCGGCGCTAACAATATACTGAATCACAGGAAGGACGTTGACGCGCTCAACGTATTTCCGGTACCGGACGGCGATACCGGAACAAATATGTCAATGACCTCCTCGGCGGCAGTCAGGGAGCTTCAGGTGGTAAGCGATGACGAGGATTTGAGTATCGTCGCGGCTAAAACCGCCGCAGCTCTTTTGAGGGGCGCAAGAGGAAATTCGGGTGTTATATTATCGCTCGTTTTCAGAGGTATTTCAAACGGCTTCAAGGGTAAAAAGGAGGTAGGCGGCAAAGACCTTGCCGCAGCCCTCACTCTCGGCAAGGAGTCGGCTTATAAGGCTGTTATGAAGCCCACCGAGGGTACTATTTTAACCGTTGTACGCAAGGCGGCGGCAGCGGCGGAGGCACTCGCCTTAGATGACTGCGGTGCTGTTCTCGACGAGGCTTACCGCGCGGCGCAGGAGGCTCTTGCCGAAACACCTGAGCTTTTGCCCGTTCTCAAAGAGGCAGGCGTGGTAGATGCCGGCGGCCAGGGATTTCTCTATATACTCGACGGTATCAGAGGCTATATAAACGAGGGCAAGTTTATAGAAAGCAATGACGATGCCTCGCCCGCAAAGAGCAATGCCGAGGAAAGCAAATCCGTCGTGGCGGCGGCTTCGGGAGACATCAAATACGGTTATTGCAGCGAGTTCCTCATAACCAAATCGAAAAATCCGGAGAGCACACCGCTCAAATTAAAGGCATATCTTGAGTCGATAGGCGACTGCGTTGTTGTGGTTGACGATGACGATATAGTAAAGGTTCACGTCCATTCAAACGAACCCGGCAATGTAATTCAGGCCGCTCTTAAAATAGGTCAGCTCATAAATATTAAAATAGACAATATGCGTTATCAGCACGCGAATGCCGATGTCGGTATGGATGCCAAAAAGGACAACAAAGAAGAAAATTTAAGTCGTGATACCGAAATCAATAGAGTACAGCCGACCAAAGATTACGGCTTTGTCGCAGTTGCGGCAGGTGACGGTATGGCAGAGCTCTTTAAGGAGCTTGGCTGTGATGTAGTTGTTTCGGGCGGTCAGACCATGAATCCGAGCACCGATGATATTTTAAATGCCGTTGAGTCAACTCCGGCAAAGCACGTTTTTGTTTTGCCGAACAACAAAAATATTATAATGGCGGCGGAGCAAACCGTAAATCTTGCTGACAGGGGCGTCAGTGTTATCGCAACAAAGACTGTTCCGCAAGGCATTACCGCAATGCTCAATTTTGACGAGAGCCTTTCAAGCAAGGAAAACCATTTGAATATGGCGAAGGCGGCCGAGAGCGTTCATACGGCTCAGGTCACGTTTGCCGCACGTGACAGCGTGTTCGGCGGACAAAAAATCAAGGAGGGTCAGTACCTCGGCATGGAGGACGGCAAAATAACCCTTGTGGAGGATGACCTTGTAAACGCCGCATACAGAGTTACACGCCGTCTTGTCAAGAAATTCGGCGGCTCGCTTATAACCGTATTTTACGGTGAGGAAGCCGACGAAAACTCGGCAAATGTCCTTTCGGCGCGGCTTCAGGAGCGTTTTCCCAATGTTGAGGTAAATGTCATTAACGGCGGTCAGCCGGTTTACTACTTCATTTCGTCCGTCGAATAACAGGACGTTTTCAAAAACAATTCTCGGATGTGTTCATAATGGACTTTTCAACCGAAATACAATATTTAAAGGGTGTCGGACCTGCTCGTGCCGAGGCATTTTCAAAGCTCGGCGTCGATACGGTCGGCGCCCTTTTGCGCTTTTATCCGCGCGCGTATGAGGATTGGAGCCGCGTTGTCCCCATAAGGGAAGCTCCGGTTGATACGGAATGCTGTATTCGTGCCGTTGTCAGCTACACTCCCTCTAAGATAAGAATACCCGGAGGCAGGCTGCTTTCAAAAACAAGCGTTACGGACGGCATAGGCATATTAAATCTTGTCTTTTTTAACAACAGGTTTATTGACAGTATGCTGAAGGAGGGCGAAGAGTATCTCTTTTTCGGCAAAATCACAGTAGATAAGCACGGCATAAGGCAAATGGTATCGCCGTTGATTTCAAAAGGAGAGGATAAGGACAGAATACGTCCCGTTTATCCGCAAACGGCAGATGTGAGCTCGAAACTCACGGAAAAATGCACAATGCAGGCATTAAAAGGCTGCAAAGAAATACCTGATTTTATGCCGTCCGAAATACTTGAGAAAAACGACCTTTGCTCTCTTGATTATGCAATACGCAACATCCATTTTCCGGAAAGCTTCGAGTCACTTGACAGGGCGAGAAAAAGGCTTATTTTCGACGAGCTTTTCATATTGCAGCTGGGACTTTTATCCATCAAGGAACGAACGGGTGAAGAAAAAACCGAGATGGTTATCAAAAATGACTGTACTGAAGAGTTTTATCACCGTCTGCCGTTTTCTCCGACAAGAGCGCAAAAAAGAGCGGTCTTTGAGGCACTGTCCGATATGAAATCGGGTGAGCCGATGAACCGTCTGCTTCAGGGCGACGTCGGCTCCGGTAAAACTCTTGTGGCGGCGGCACTTATATATAACGCGGCAAAAAACGGTATGCAGAGCGCATTTATGGCACCTACGGAGGTCCTTGCCGAGCAGCACTACAGAACTCTTTCAAAAATCTTTGACGGTACAGATATAAAGATTGTGCTTTTGACCGGAAGCAGCACGGCTAAGGAAAAGAGAGAAATAAAAAAAGAGTTGCGCGACGGTTCTGCGAAGCTTGTCATAGGAACGCACGCGATTATACAGGGCGACGTTGAGTTTAGCCGCCTCGGATTAGCCGTCACCGATGAGCAGCACAGGTTTGGTGTGGCACAGCGGGCGTCGCTTTCCCAAAAGGGAGAAAATCCAAACATTCTCGTTATGTCGGCTACGCCCATACCGAGAACGCTCGGACTCATAATTTACGGCGACCTTTCGGTGTCGGTACTCGACGAGTTGCCGCCGGGCAGGCAAAAAACCGAGACATATTGTGTGTCTCAGGCCCTGCATGAGAGAATATACAAATTCATAAAGAAGCATCTTGACAGGGGCTTTCAGGCTTATATCGTCTGTCCGCTTGTCGAGGAGGGCGACAGCGACCTGATACCTGCACAGGAGTATTACAAGCTTTTACAAAATACCGCATTCAGGGGTTACAGGCTCGGACTTTTGCACGGCCAAATGAAGCCCAAGGAAAAGGACAATATAATGCGCGATTTTGAGAGCGGAAAAATACAGCTTCTTGTGTCCACCGTGGTTATCGAGGTAGGTGTGGACGTGCCGAATGCCGTGGTTATGGTCATCGAAAACGCCGAGCGATTCGGACTCTCGCAGCTTCATCAGCTTCGCGGCAGAGTCGGCAGGGGAAGCGCGCCCTCCACGTGTATTTTGGTGTCGGATGCACAAAACGATGAGGCGAAACGCAGATTTGATATAATGTGCAAGACTACCGACGGCTTTTTAATAGCGGATGAGGACCTTAAAATGCGTGGCCCCGGAGACTTCTTCGGTTCAAAGCAGCACGGATTGCCGTCGCTGCGGATTGCGGATATTCTGACGGACACCGGAATGCTTAACGAGGCGCAAAAGAGTGCTCAAATGATAATTGCGACAGACGGCGGTTTGCTTTTGCCGGAGCACAAAGGAATAAAACGCCAAATAGATAAGATGTTCGGCAACGGGTATGTAAAAGCGTAAGGTTGAAATTTGTCGCATTGTATGGTAAAATAACTTTTACTATTTTATTGTGAGGCTGTTATGTTTTTTGAAAAGCTTTACAACTTAATATATCACATAGGTTTTACGGCAGGCTCCGGATTTATGAAATTCGGGAAATGGTTGTCGAGGGGGCTTTCGCGTCCCGTAAAAACAGTCGGAGCGGTATTTTTTGCCGTGTTTCTTGTGATTGACAAATTTATACTCAAGACCTTCAAAACCGTAAGCACGGAATTCAAGCTCCTTATGGCAGATATAAAAAGAGTCAGCTCAGGCTTAAATTCCCTTATCCATACAGATAGAAAATCCGCCGAAGCGAAGCTGCGTATTTATATAAAGAAGGCATTTTCGAGGCATGGCATAGTGTTTACTTTTGCGGTAAATTTGCTTGTCCCGATTATTTGCCTCGGTGTGCTTTGCTCCACGATAGGCTATTGGAACAAAGCCACGCTCGCTCTTGAGATAAAATATAACGGCTCCGTAATAGGCTATGCCAAAAACGAGTCGGAATATCTCGACGCCGAGCAGCAGGCCAAAACAAGGCTCAAAACCGCTGCGTCTGCCTCCGGTAAGGAGCAGGAGCTTATTAAGCCTGCGCAGTATCAGCTCAAGGTCGTAAATAAGACCGACCTTACCGACTCCTCGTCAATGTGCGATAAGCTCATAGAAAATTCAGACAGCAATATCACCAATGCCTGCGGCATATATATTAACGGCGATTTCTTGTGCGCCGTTAAAAATGAGACGGACGCTACAAGCGTTTTCGATAAGATACTCAGCGATTATAAAATAGACGACCCCAATGCGGCAAAGAGCTTCGTTGAAAACATAACATATGAGCAGGGGCTTTATCCCGATAATGAGGCCACGGTTTGGGACGCGGAAAAGCTATCCGCTAAGCTCAAATCAAAAAAGAGCGAAGCGGTGTATTACACGGTAAAGGACGGAGATACCGTTTCGGGAATCGCTTCCGCAAACGGGCTCACCGTTTCCGAATTGATGCAGCTGAATTCCGGCCTTTCCGAAACGATTCGTTCCGGCGACAAGCTGCTTATTTCGAGTGAGGTAAACTATGTCAGAGTGCAGGTTACAAAGACCGAAACTCATAATGAAACAATAGCCTATACAAGCACAAACGTAAATAATGCCAATCTCTATACAGGCACAAAAAAGGTTACAACAAAGGGTGTGAACGGAGTTCAGCAGGTTACGGAGCTTGTAACCTATATTGACGGTACTCGTGTTTCATCGAAAGAGGTTTCAAGAGTGACTCTTTCGGAGCCTGTAAACGAGGTTATACAGATAGGCACAAAGGCACCGATCACCGGAAAAGGCAGCTCAGGCGGCAAGGTCATTACAACAGGCGGCAGATTCGTTTGGCCGGCAATAGGCGCAACGTCCGTTTCTTCGGGCTACGGCGGAGCAAGGCGTCACGGCGGTATAGATATAGTAAAGCCGGGCGGCGGAAGTACCGGTCTTACAATAGTAGCAGCGGCTTCGGGAACCGTAACCACGGCAACATATCATCCGAGCTGGGGCTATTATATTGTCATAAATCACGGCAACGGCCTTTCAACGCTCTATGCACATACCTTACCCGGCTCGTTTAAGGTGCGTGTCGGTCAAAAGGTTTCGGCAGGTCAGCCTATTGCGAATATAGGCTCCTCGGGTAACGTAACCGGACCGCATCTTCACTTTGAGGTCTATGTAAACGGCAGACGAACTAATCCCATGCCGTATCTCGGAAGATAACAAATAAACAGTAAAAGCACGTTTGAGCAATAACTCAAACGTGCTTTTTTGCTTTATAATCAAAATTCAAATCAAACCGAAATGCGCAAACGCTTTGTACAGACCGTCATCCGTGATATCGGCGGTTATATACGAGGCCAAGTGTTTGAGCTCGTCACAGGCATTCCCCATTGCGATGCCCGTGTTTACGCTCTTAAACATTTCGACATCGTTTTCCGCGTCGCCGAATGCGAAGGCGTCGTTTATGTCTCCGCCGCAGCAATCGAGATATTCTTTAATTCCGCTGGCCTTGTTGACTCCGCGCGCCGCAATCTCCCCGCTTGTATTGCCGAGATTGCCGAAGCTGTATCCGACAATATAGAATTCATCGCCTATATTCTTTTGCAGCTCGGAAAAATCAACACCCGAATCGTAATATATCAGCTTTTCAATATCGCTCCTGCTTCCGGCGTTATCATCGATTACCGTTTCCCCGAAGAGCGTCAGTAAATCCTCCTTGGT
>SKEU01000820.1_pt1 | contig 17811 bp, 15 predicted proteins | sample 4819571 | NCBI WGS metagenome assembly SKEU01 (sample SAMN11008801, study PRJNA524170) | human gut metagenome | biome: Human fecal sample; material: Feces; isolation source: fecal sample from pouch patient p8, p16 | host: Homo sapiens | place: Israel: Tel-Aviv | collected 2015-06-23
CGTTGGGGTCAGAATACTTCTTTGAAGCACGACTTCCTAACTGCATTGAGGGAGCCGTGAATATATCTAACTGAGGATTCGGATCTGTCTTTTTAAACATTGTCATTCTTTTAATTGATGGTGTAAAGATACGAAAAATATTCCAGATAACAGCATAAATCAGAGATTATTTTCGTGAAATATAAACATTTTAAACAAGCCTTACTTTTTAAAGTGGGCTCAATTATCTTATACTGCCTGGCTTTCATCTGCTCCTCGGCAGCATCCACGCCACCGTTATTGCTCAGCTTCTGAAGTAAGTGCTGGCAATATCGTTTCATAAAGTGATTTTTTTACCTCTGAATTAGGGAACCCTAGCAAATAGATTCTATCCATATATCCCTTTATCGTAAGATACCCCGACTGATAGAGGAACAGTTCTGCTCCGCCATCAGTCACATCAGAACTCTCCAGAGTATCGCTAATTATCGGACAATACTCAAAATCTTTCAATCTCTTTTTAATATCATCTTCAAACTTAGAGAGTAGTGGCGATGTCCCGGATGAAAGCCAGTAGTTCTTCAAATCTGAATCTGCCAAGGCATTGATGAGGCTGAACGGATTGAATACATCCACCATATTACGGCGACTGAAGTGATAGCCACCATAATAAGAAGACAGTTGTATTGTAGCTTCATCGGATGTCCATCCTTTACATGCTGCCAATTTGTTGATTTCTGGTTTGAAATAACGGATAGCTTCTTCTTTTGTGATACCACATAAGGCAGCATATTCTGAATCAAAACCAATGAAACTCAAATTGTTGAGACCTGAGGTTAGGGAGAATTGCGAAAATTTGGTGCAGGCTGTTATAAAGATAAAGTTTTCGAATTTGTCCATAGATTTGAGAATGACAAATACGTCTCTATATATTGCCGTACATTTTTCGTATAACGGAGTCTTCCAGGAACGTTGCAATGGAGAGTCGTATTCATCAATGAGAATGACAACCTGCTCTCTGGTTTGCTCATAAGCAATCCTTACTATTTCAGACAGACGAGTAGCTAAAGAAGAGTCATTACTGACTTTAATCTCATATAAAGATTCATATTCCTGAAAGGTATAGTTCAGATAATCTTTCAGACTTTCCGGCTCTGCACCCGCACGACTCATATCCAGTCTGATGACAGGTCGCTTCACCCATTCCGTCTCCAGCTGCATGATCTTCAAACCCTCGAAGAGTTCCTTCTTGCCCAGAAAGTAGGCTTCGAGCGTATCGACAAGGATGGATTTACCGAAGCGGCGTGGGCGGCTCAGGTAATTATACTTTTTCCCCCTGTTGGCAAGTTGCCAGATAATATCTGTCTTGTCAACGTAAAGGTATCCACCCTTTCTGATTTTCTCAAAAGACTGGATGCCTACCGGTAATATTCTATCGTTAGTCTCTATCATAATTCCTAATCTGTCTTTAAATGAACTTTTCCGCAAAGTTACGGTTTTATTTTCAAACCCGCAAGAGATTTCGGGGAAAAGTTACAGAAAAAGACATGGTACTTCTGATACTTACCACTAACAGACAATCACACTTTCTTTACATACCATAAAATACACCCTGTGATGAGACTCCTTGAATATATGCGCTAAAATACGTCTTTATATGTATCTTTATGTTAATTGGGGTGTCGCATTGGTACCAATGCGACACCTTGAACATAGGAAGTAGACACCTTTTTCGAAAATCACGACACCACTTTTCGGGAAAAAATGCTATATTTGTACCCATGAAATAAAAAGTCTAAAAATTAAATAATCAAAGAATATGAGAACAAAACTTTACATGATTGCTCTCGCAGCAATGACCATGATGCTGGCGCTGTCGGCATGCTCCGAATCAGAAGACCTCCTCTCAGCATTCCACAGCGACCCTAACGCTGTGCGCATCACTGCGCAAGTAGGTAAAGCATCTGCCAATGGCTTCACCCGCAGCAACCCGCTGGGCGCTACTGAAGCTGACCAGAAGAAATTCAATGATGGGGATATGATCAGCGTCAAGGCTGATGGCCAGGATGCCGTGACCTATCAGTTAAACAACAATGAATGGCAGCCGCAAGGCAACAAGTTCCTGAAATGGGAAAGCAATGAGATGAATTTCACCGCCTACTACCCTGCTTCGTTCAATGGTACCATCAACCAGCCTACGGAATACAACAGCCTAGAATCGCTTGCTGACGCCGACTTCATGTCGTTTAGCGGTCCGCAAACCAATACCAAAGACAACAACAATCAACTTACTCTCACTATGGAGCGCAAAATGGCGAGAGTGGTGGTAGAGATTGATGGCTTCAAAGACCAGTATGCCGGAGCCACGATTGATAACATCAATAGTCTCAGCATCTGTGGTGTAAAAGCGTATAAGCACAGCGATAAGAAGTTCTATGCCCTTATCAAGCCATGCGATGCCCAAAGTTCCGAAACCTTCATCTCTCTTGATGTAGCAGAAGGAGAAAGCAAAACAACAACTGAAACGCTCGCCGGCATCCCTGCACTCGAAGCCGGCAAGAGCTACACCTATCAGCTCACCGTGGGTAAGGACAAGGTATCCGTTTCCGGTATTACCGTGAAAGATTGGACTACAGGTGAAATTACTGGTGGTAAAGCGGAATATAATCCAGACTTCACCTTTACGGCAGATACTAAGCAGACGTTTAAAATGATAACCAAAGGAAAATACACCATCTCAGGACTTCAGTATTCTGTAAATAATGGCGAATGGAAGAATGTTGTGGAAAATGAAGAAGTTACCTTCGGTGGAACAAATGGCACCCTTCGTTTACGTGGCACGAACATTTATGGAACAGCATCTAACTGGAGTAATTATTCAACCATCACATTTACTGATAAAAATGTGAAAGTAACTTGTACAGGCGACATCCGCACGCTGCTGGACTGGGAATACTATAAAACAGTAGATACCCAAAATGCCAGATTCTGTTTTTTGTTCTATAGCTGCGCAGCATTGACCTCTGCCCCAGAATTGCCTGCTAAAACATTAGCAAATTACTGCTATTATCATATGTTCGAAGGTTGTACAAGTCTCACGTCTGCCCCAGAATTAAAGGCTACAACGTTAGAAAAATCCTGCTATTCTAGTATGTTCTATGGTTGTACAAGCCTCACTTCTGCCCCAAAATTAAAGGCTACAACGTTAGCAGCAAGCTGCTATTCTAGAATGTTCTATGGTTGTACAAGTCTCACGTCTGCCACAGAATTAAAGGCTACAACGTTAGCAGCAAGCTGCTATTCTAGAATGTTCTATGGTTGTACAAAATTGTCAACCGTCACTATGTTGGCACCAAGCGACCAAATTTCGAAAAAATCTGATTGCTGCTATAATTGGCTTAATAATGCCGGAACCGACAAAACCGTAAGTTCCCGCACACTCAAAGTAATGGATGCGGATGCCTATACTGCGTTGGAAGGCAAAGGTTATCTTCCTGACAACTGGAAGAAAGATGCAACAAATACTACCGTGCTGTATGAAAATAACGGAAAATAGAATAGAACCCATCAGATAATGTATAATTTATAAATAAAGAATAAAGATGAAAACAAAGTATTACATGATTGCTCTTGCAGCAATGACCATGACCATGATGCTGGGCAGCTGCTCAGACAGCGAGAATACAACAGGCACCGAGGCGCCTAAGTCAATCACCGTTTCTACAAGCATCGGAAAGATGACCCGTATCACTACGGACGCCAAGGGAACACAGACTTTCTCTGAAGGAGATGAAATCAGCGTGTATGCCTGGACAGGAAGTGCAGAAAATGTTCCTGCTGCCGCTGGAAGAGTGGTGAACAACGCCATCAACAAGCTCACTGACAAGGTTTGGGTGGCCACACCACAGATGCTGTGGAAGAACAATGTGGATAAGCATTACTTCATCGGCATCTACCCTACCAAGAACGTTGACAACCTTACTGCCGACACCTATACCTTCAATGCAGAAAACCAGACGGCAAGCGACCTGCTGGTGGCTGTAAACACCAATGGTCTCTCCTATACCAAGGATGCCAAGGACCCCGTGAAGCTCGAATTCACCCACGTGATGGCGAAGATGGTGGTGAACCTTTCCTACAAGAACCAGTGGGGCGGCACTCCTACCGTAAAGAACGTGGTGGTTTCGGATGCCATAAATGAGGCAACCATCAACTACCTCACCAAGGCAGTGACCCCTACGACCACAGCCAAGGCAGAATTCGAGGTTCCTGCTACGGCAGCCAACACCCAGTATGTTTCCGTGCTCATTCCTCAGAATGGCATTCAGAAGATTGCCATCACCATCGGCGATAAGACTTTCATCTACGACAACAAAACTCCGTTCACGTTTGAGAGCGGCAAGATTACCACCATCAACCTGGAGGTAGGTCGTGACCAGGTGATTCTCGACGAAGTGAAGATTTCTGATTGGGCAGATGGCAACACCTTCCATGGCGAGGCATTCGATTAAAATCGGAGAAATATCAATAAGATAAGATTATAACATAACATTAAAAACAGAACGATTATGAAAGCTATCAAGTTTTTCGCAATATCAGCCATGGCTGCAGCCATGATTACCAGTTGCTCTAGCGAGGACGAACTGTCACAGAGCAATTATCCTAGTGATAACATCATCCGCGTTACTGCAGGAGTGAACAATGCCAAGACTCGTGCTGAGGGACAAGGCGTTACTGCTATGGACAAGCCTTTCTCTCTGACCATCATAAATAAGAATACTGAGAGCACCGAATTGGCTAAGAAATATACCTATGTTGATAAGGTGTTCTCAAAGACTTCTGGCGACTGGGCATGCTCAGAGACTCTGCTTTGGCAGAAAGCCACAATACCTGTAGACATCGTGGCTTTTGCTCCGGCTCAAGAAGGCAAATTCAAAGGTGTTTGTGATAATGATAGAAATATCAAGCCTATAACTTATAGCGTGGCTGACGACCAGTCTACACCGTCTGACAATAACGACTTGCTGTACTATTATGCTCCAGGCTTCAACCCTGGCACAAGTCTCGACGAGAAAGGAAAGCTGAAAATCCAGTTCAACCATGCTTTCTGTATGATTGATATCGTTGTGACTTTGGGAACCGAGTTCAACAAGCCTAATGTTCTTAAAGAATCCCCTATCGTAAAGGTGACCTTAGGAGGAACCAAAATTGAGGCAAGTGTAGATGTTAAAAACGCTGCTACCACTACTGCTAGTGTCGTAACAGCCAGCGAAGAAGCTGCTGCTACCGACATTACCACCACCAAAGGTTCCTTCACCCCGGCTGAAAATGCAGATAAGAAAGCAGATCCAGAAGCTAACGCCATCTCACGTTTCTCTTGCATTGCCATCCCACAGAAAGTTGGAGCCAACACCTTCAAGGTGTCTTTGATGACAGCCGGCAAGCGCTATGAATGGACTTCAGATAAAGAGATTACCCTGCAGAGCGGCTACAGATATACCCTCAATCTTAGCATGGGTAATGATGTGGTATTGTTGAAGGGTGGCAGCATCTCCGCTACTCCATGGACAGAAATCACTAGTGACAAGCCTCTTGAGACAGACTAAAGAATATGAACTTAAAATAGAACAACTATGAAATATCAGAAGATATTGGGTCTTGTAGCAACAGCCGGCTTATTGCTGGCTGGTTGCGCTACAGATTCCGACAACAGTAATACATGGCTCAGCGACCCGAATGCCGTTCACGTTTCGGCTTCGGTGGGCAGCATCTTTACCCGAAGCAATCCGGCTGCATCTGATGAAGCCGGACAGAAGAGTTTTAATACTGGTGATGTGATGGGTGTCAGCAATAATGGCACATCGATCACCTATACCTACAATAAAGGCACCAACGACTGGCAGCCAGGTAATGGAAGTTATCTGGTATGGGATGCTAGCAACCTCACTTTCCAGTGCTGGTATCCTGCTGATGGCAAGAATACCTTCAGCAAAGGCTATATCCAGGAAGACCAGAGCAATGAAACGGAGATTGCGAAATCAGATTATATGACGGCAGCGGTAACCAACCTTACTGAAATTCCTGGTAACCGCCAGCTTAATGTGACATTGGTGCGCAAGACTGCCCGTCTGATTCTCAATATCCAGAGTTTCAACGACCAGTTTGATGCCAGCACCACCAAGGTCAACCATATCCGCATCGCAAGTAATGCATCTACTGATGCCAGCGAATCATCTATCGTCAATATCAAGCCTTTGCAGAATGGTGAGGGTGGAATTGGTACTACCTATACTGCCCTGGTTGCTCCTGGATCAGTAGAGGGAAAGCTCTATTTCACTACTGATGAAGCCACCGAGACTCCTCTCGTTGTCAAGACTGGAGCCTTGGAAGCCGGCAAGAGCTATACCTACAATCTTATTGTGGGTAAGAACAAGGTGACTATAGGTAATGTTACTGTGGCAGAATGGGGAACTGATAAGATTGAAGGCGGAAAGGCAGAATGTTACCCATACGTCACCTTTACGGCAAAGGATCCTCAAACATTTAAGATGACAACCGAAGGCGACTATGCCATCTCTGGGCTTGAATATTCTCTTGATGGTAACAATTGGACTGCCGTTGAGAAAGATAAGGAAGTAGAGTTTGGTGGTGCAAAGGGCAGCCTTCGCTTGCGTGGCAAGAATCCAAATGGTACGGCATCATCTTCCGTTTATAATTACTCTAACATTACTTTTACCCATTCTGATGTAAAGGTAGCATGCACGGGTGATATCCGCACGCTGTTGGATTGGGAATACTATAAGACTGTCGATACACAAAATGCCCGATTCTATAATTTGTTTGATCATTGTACAGCTTTGACCTCAGCTCCTGAATTGCCAGCTGAGAATTTGGCGAATTATTGTTACAAGAGTATGTTCTACGGATGCTCATCTCTCAAAACTGCTCCAAAGTTACCAGCCAAGACTATGGCGAGTGAATGCTATACTCACATGTTCTACGGATGCTCATCTCTCAAAAAAGCTCCTGAGCTGCCAGCCGAGACTTTGGCGGATGCTTGCTATTCAAGTATGTTCCAAGAATGCTATGCTCTCGAATCAGCCCCAGCATCATTGCCAGCTAAAAAAATGGCATCTCAATGCTATTCGTGGATGTTCAACGGATGCTCATCTCTCAAAGTTGCTCCTGAGCTGCCAGCCACGGAATTGGCAAGAAATTGCTATGGCGGGATGTTCTTTAATTGTAAAAATCTGACAACCGCACCAGTATTGTCTGCCACAGCTTTAGTTGATTATTGTTATGATCAGATGTTCAACGGATGCACAAAACTATCTTCTATAACTATTTTGGCGCCAAGCGACCAGATTTCAGGAACATCTTTTTTTTATAATAGTGACTCTAACTGGATAAGTGAGACAGGAACAGACGCAAGCGTAACATCCCGTACCCTAAAAGTGCAGGACAGGGATGCCTATGATGCGTTGGTAACCAAAGGACTTCCAGCCAACTGGAAGATAGGCAGCAATTGCACCGTTCTTGATAAAGACAACAAAGCAATAACAGAATAATAATCAAGAGCGCAACCCCGCCAGGCGTCCCGGCGGATTTGAAATCCGCCGTAAAAAAAGGTTCGACCTATTAAAATCGGGGGATTTGTAATCCCCCAACACAACAAAAGGGGAAGCATTCTCCTTTGCTGCGGATTGCAAATCCGCAGAGCCTAAATAGGTTAGGACATTTTTTAACGCCGGATTCCAAATCCGGCGGAACGCCTGACGGAAAGATAAAGGGTAGAAGCAATATTTGCCCCACACGCCCTGAACCAACGGTCACCGGCCGAAGGGAAAGGTAAAGGGCAGAAGCTCCTAGCCCAAGGCGTGTGGGGCAAACAAGGCGAAAGTTCAGGAAAGATCTGCGGCATCTGCGCAAAAAGCTCTGCGTGAAGAAGAATAAATCTGCGTCATCTGCGAAATCTGCGTGACAAAACAACAAAGAATAAATCTGCGTGACAAAGAACAAAACATGTTTGCATGCAAACATGCAAACATGCAAACTTACAGGCATCGTAAACCCTATCTACGATTGTATGATGTCTCCAAGGCACAAAAAGTAAGATTTCTGGCATTGGGATTGTCGCATTATCCACCTTTTGTAATTTTGTACCAGCCTGGTACAAATTCGCTTTGTTCCATTCTGAGCCATGATAGCCATCCCCCCTACAAAGACTGATAGAACCGGAGTGCTCCCAGCTTCCCCAACTCCCCGTTCCGGGCATACCGGGCATCCGTGGCAGGATGAGAAAGGAGGATGAACTCACGGAGCAGCAGCTCGGGATGGAAACTCGTCATCTCAAAATAGGGAACACGGGAGGTATCTACCTCATAGATGTTGCCACGCTGAAAGGCTGACAATGCCTTGTAGCCTTCATACTCCTGAAGCAGTTGGGCTTTGCCCAAGGGAGCACCGCCGAAATACTTGAATGCCCAGACATCAATCTCCCTACCCTTCGCCAGAATCTGCTCCGGACTCATCGCCAGACTTCCGCTGTGATCATCTTCTGCAAAAACATAGCGGGCATGGGCATCCTTCAGAAGAAGGGCCATCGTGCTCCTGCCGCCCGGCACATACCATACCCCACCAGTCTTGCGCTCGGTCAACACCGAAAGACCTTCGGGCAGTTTCCCTGCCACCGACTTCAGCGACTGATATTCCTTTTCTATCCCGGCAAAGAGCGAATCTGCCTGACGGCTGCCAAAGAGCATGCCATAGAATTTCATCCACTCTGCCCTGCCCAATGGCGATGTCTCCATATAGTCGGCTGCTTCTATCAGGGGGATGCGAAGCTTGTCGAGCTTACCATATCCGCCACTGTTCTCGAAAGGAGATACGAGGATTGCCTCGGGCTTCAGGGCGATGATGCGCTCAAGGTCGGGTGCCATACCGGAACCGCAATCCACGATAGAGGATGATGATACGCGCTTCCTGATATCGGGAATATTGATATAATCCAGATCGCATACGCCACGGATGGCATTCCCCACACCCAACTCATACATCAGCTGGCAATGCGGAGCCATGAATACGGCACTGCTTTCTACGGGTGTGCGCACGGTATCCGTGGTGCATCTTACGCCCGACGCCCTGCGCCTGGCAAGCTGCGCCACGGTCTCATCCCCCTCCTTGCCCTTCGGAACGAGGATATATCGATGCAGCAGGGTGCCAGCCTTCCAGGGGTTGGCTATCATCACTTCATCATAAGTCCCTTCATCATAAGTCCCCTCACCATGCCTTACGATAGTCAGCAACTGGGCATACTTCATCTTCAACGTATCACCCACTTCCCCATCACCAGATGCCGTCTTTCTGCCCTGGCAGGCAAACAAAGCTAGCGCCACAAGCGCCATGAATATACAGTTATATCTTTTCATCATATATTATATCTTTTCATCACGCAGCAAAAGTACGATAATTTTTCGAGACCCGCAAGAAAACATCGCAAAAACTATCCACTATCATAAGTATAAGTCGCCCTGCTTTGCTCTTACAGATTAAAAAAGTTATTACATAACAAAGAAATCCAAGGAAAACGGGCAGCACTGGAAGTGGATTTCTGATGCACACTAAAATACGTATTTATATGTATTTTTATGTTAACAGGGGTGTCGCATTGGTACCAATGCGACACCTTGAACATAGGAAGTAGACACTTTTTTTGAGGAAAGAGACACCTTATATCGGAAAAAAATGCTATATTTGCAGCATATTTAGAAGTAATGCCCATAGAAGCATTCTTCATACTGACAAGTTTAACTAAACGAACTTATATGAAAAAATCTTTAAGAATTAAAATTGGGCTACCGATTGCAACGCTTGCTGCCATCCTTCCGCTTTCAGTAACAAGGGCGGAAGTAAACGACGGTGTGCAGAAAGATGAGCAAGGATGGTATGTCGGCATAGAGGGAGGAATGCCTTTCGGCTTCTCTACTTTCTCGAGTTTCGGACACGACAAGACCCGACTCGGTTGGGACGCCGGATTTTACGGCGGCTATCGTTTCAACAACATCTGGTCGGCTGAGCTATCGGCAAAATACGGAGAGATGAACCTGGCGGCGCAAGACTGCTGTGCAGAACGCAACTACTGGCTGGGAAGCGACGGCACGATATACAAGGCCAGCGTCCTGGGAATGGACTGCTGGGAGTATACCCAGCTGAAGAGCCAGGTAAGGATGGCACAGTTGGGGGCAAGAGTAAACATCAACCTGCTGGCTCTGTTTCCTCAAACTGCCAACAGCCGCTGGGAGGTGGCTGCATCGCCTCATCTATATGCCGTGACCACCAAGGCAGATATCCGGAACCTGACAGACGGAACAACCGTGAAGAAAGGTGCCACCTACTGGCATCTGGGATATGGTGCCGACCTGCAGGTGGGCTATCGGCTGAATGACCGCCTGAAACTGGGCATCTTTTCGGGATTGACCCGACTCACGGGCAAACGCCTGGACGGCATGCCGGAATATCTGCACAAGAACAACTATGTCTGGGAAAGCGGCATCAGACTGGGAATCAGTCTCACCAATCAGTAACCCATAAAACAATACAGACAATGAAAACAAGAAACAAACTGAATATCTGGCTATGGGTGCTGGCATGCATCCCATGCCTATTGGCTAGTTGCGACCACGACGTGCATGATGGCGAAGGAGACGGAGGCCTGTCGATATCTCTCGACTGGGCTGACGAGACCGACGAGGGCACGGAAGTGAAGGACGTGAAGACGTGGATCATGAATGCAGAAAATGGCACGCTGGTGGAGCAAAGCCAGCATGGCAGTGCGCAGGAAATGGCAAGCGAGCGATATGACATGCCCAAAGGTCACTATCGCATTCTCACCACCACCAACCTGGTGGCTCCGTTCACCATCAGTGAGCAGACTAGAGGCGTTGACAACATGAACAATCTGGTAATCGGTCTGTCGGGTACGGACGCAGCACCCGAACATGCCTATTATGGTGTAACAGACATCATCATAGACCATGAAAATGTGCACCATATCGTCAAAAGCGAAATGCGACGTGTGCTTGCCGAGCTCACCATCAACATAAAAGGGGCTCCTCTGCATACGGCTATCACAGGAAAGGTATTGAATGTTGCCACCGGACTGTTTCCTTTGCAGCAAAATGAAGATGGAACTTTCGGCACGCCAACAAGGACTAAGAAAGAATGCGATATTCCTTCCGGAATAACGATGTTGGATAACATGTTTGTAACAAAAACAATGTACCTGATGCCGACGTGCGATGGTGTTCAAAACACCAATCTGTTTATCGTGCTCAAAACTCCTGATGGTAACAGTACACGCTACGACCTGAAAGCTCCCGTGATGAAGCCGAGCGGCAAGTATATTGTCAACCTGGAATACAGCGAGATGAAGCCGGAAATGAACCTTACGAGTGTCAAGATAGACGACTGGACTGAGGGTTGGGTATATTATGGTGAAATCTTCGATCCGGAGAACTAGCAATAAAAAAGTCTGCCAGCATCACTGCTAGCAGACTTCTCTTTTCATTAACCGAACCTAAAATTACATCTATTTTTCAAGATATGCAATAAAATGCAAATGATAAACCTAAATATAAACTTTTACCTGATGAAAACTATTTTTATTCTTACCTATTTTCAATGTATACGCACTGCAAATGCATTGTCATTATGTTGAGAAACGAATTTATCTGATTCAAACGCACTATCCATTTATGCAACTTGCGTGCCAGAAACAGATAAACCAAGTTATCCCTCTGATTTACTGCCACTTATCATTTTTCTACCCATCAAACAGAAGTGGGGAAACTGGGGAACAAGTGGGGAATAATTCCCCAGAAATTGGGGAAATGCAAAAACCAAGCATTTCCAGTTCTAGATTGAGCATTTGGAAATGCACTTTTTTTATGAGTTATACTTAACAACCTACCAAGATGGAGAGATAACGAAAAGATGTTTGCTTTCAAACATGTTTGCATGCAAACATGTTTGAAAGCAAACAGACTATAGATTATTCATATACTGCACCAATGCTTCCCGAAGGATATCCTCGTATTTTTTCTTGGTTCTAGCCTTCGTCAGCATAAGCTGTTCATACTCCTCGTCCGACAGATATGTCTGAACTCCATGCATCGATTTCCTCTTCTCTGCCTGAGTTACCTTCTTTATGTCTTTCTCCCCTACTGGCTGCACAACGCCAGGCTGTGCCACACCAGGCTGTGCTACACCTGACTGCCCAACTGCAGATTGCCCAACACCTGGGCGAACAGCTTTATTCATATTACTGAAAGCTGCGTGAAAATCCTTTCCCATTTTTCCTAATTTATCTAGATATTAAACAATTCATTGATAACCAATTCATAGTCTATGGCTGCCGAGCAATAAGGCGCATAATGAAAGAGATCTGTCATTTCAGTCTGCGACTCGTTCACCTTGACGCAACGGCGGATTCCATGCGACAATACCTTCTCGCCATAATTCTCTCGAAGATATTCCATTGCCGAACGCACGATGCGCGGACGCTCGTCGAGCATAACAGGCAACAGGCCCAGAAGCTCCAGTTCCTTGTTCAGGGCAAACCTACCGTTCTTCACCTCCTCCATGGCTGCCAGCACAGCCGCCAAACCATTTACAGAAAGTCCTTCCATCTGTACCGGAACCAGCAGATGGCTTGCTACCACCATGGCATTATAGGTAGATTGTGACAGGGCTGGCGGACAGTCGATGAAGATGTAGTCGAAATAGTCGATAGGATTGCCAATGCCTTCGCCCGTGAAATCCATGCAGTCGCTGTTGAGACAAGCTCCCAATACCTGGCGTGGTGCACCCGTGTTCTGCAGGAAAGGATCCACATCCTGCATCTTGGCAGAACCTGGAACGTAATACACCCCTACCCCATTTTTATAGATGGGCAACCCCTTGCAGGCTATCATCGAATCAAAAACAGTGGCACAATCTTCTGGCGCATGATTCAGAAGAGTTAAGTTACACTGAGGATCCAAGTCTATCTCGAGGATTCTTAGATTCTTATCCTTCCGTAACATGCCAGTGGCAAGATTCTGCACTGTTGTTGTTTTGCCTACGCCACCTTTATTGTTGACGATAGCCAAGATCATTTTCAGCTTATTTTCCATGTCTTTGACTTTTAAATATTAAACTGCGTGCAAAGGTACATGAATTAATTGAAATAACCAAGAAAATATGCCGAAATGTTTGCATGCAAACACACAAACATGTTTGAATGCAAGCATGCAAACATGTTTGCAGAATTACTAATATATTGGTTTTCAAGTATAAATGCTTTCTATATGCGGGTTAACAAACATGCAAACATGTAGGTTAACAAACATGCAAACACACAAACATGTTTGAATGCAAGCATGCAAACATGTTTGCAGACTTCTAAAAAGGGCTTTAAAACGCATGAAAAGTATGCCTTCAGATGGCAGAACTAAGTATCTGCGACAAAATTATAAGCTATTTTCTCCGATTATTGCTGATTATTGCCCATTATGGCCCGTTTATTGAGAGAAAATTAGTAATTTTGCAGCCGGAAAGATAATATATACAGATATTTAGCAGATAAATTAGCAGATAAAAAATGATAGATTCAATTCAGAACATCTTTGTTCAGGTTAGCGATTTTCTCTGGTCGTATATCATCATTGCCGTTTTGATATGCTGTGCCGTGTTTTTCACTTGGCGAACCCGTTTCGTTCAGTTTCGTCTCATCAGGGAGATGGTGAGGCTGCTGCTCCATCCCGATAAGGTTCAGCCCGACGAGATAGGGCAGGATGAGCTGTCGATGGATGTGAAGGTGGATGGCGAGATGAAGCACATCTCTTCCTTCCAGGCATTCGTGGTGGCACTGGCAAGCAGAATCGGTACGGGTAATCTTGCGGGTGTGGCCACAGCCATCAGCGTCGGTGGTCCGGGAGCCGTGTTCTGGATGTGGATGCTGGCTTTGCTGGGTTCCGCATCAGCCTTCATAGAATCTACGCTTGCCCAGCTTTACAAGCGCAAGGGCAAGACTTCCTTCTATGGCGGACCTGCCTATTATATGAAGTATGGATTGGGCAAGGGATGGATGGGTATCCTCTTTGCCGTGCTGATGATCATCACCTTCGGTTTTGCCTATAATTCCGTACAGAGCAACACCATCTGCCTGGCATGGCAGAAGGCCTTCGGTATCGATCCTGCCACCATGGGCATCGTGCTCACGCTGCTCACGCTGCTCATCATCTTCGGCGGTATCCAGCGAGTGGCTAAGTTTTCTTCCACGGTGGTTCCAGTGATGGCAATCATCTATCTACTGATAGCCGTGGGCGTAGTAATCTGGAACATCACCTGCCTGCCTCAGGTATTGCTCACCATTGTGGAGAATGCCTTCGGATTCAATCAGGCTGCTGGCGGAGTGCTTGGCGTAACAGTGATACAGGGCATCAAGCGAGGCCTGTTCAGCAATGAGGCAGGCGAGGGTAGTGCTCCTAATGCGGCTGCGGCGGCCACGGTGAGCCATCCGGTGAAGCAGGGACTCATCCAGGCTCTGGGCGTGTTTACGGATACCCTGGTGGTATGTTCCTGCACGGCATTCATCATCCTGGTGAGTGGGGTAGACGTCACAGCATCCAATGGTATCCAGCTCACGCAGGATGCCCTGACCCATGAGATAGGAAGCATCGGCAATCCTTTCGTGGCTGTGATGATATGGCTCTTTGCCTTCAGCAGTATCATCGGCAACTATTATTATGGCGAGACAAACGTGAGATATATCAAGGATTCCAAACTGGGCGTATTTATCTATCGCCTTGCCGTAGCTGCGATGGTGATGATTGGTGCTGTAGTATCATTGGATTTTGCATGGAGTTTTGCCGACATCACGATGGCACTTCTTACCCTCTGCAATCTTGTGGCCATCGTTTTGCTATCCCGCCAGGCCGTTTTCCTGCTGCAAGACTATCGACAGCAGAAGAAGGAAGGCAAGAATCCTGTGTTCTCCAAGGATAAAATGCCAGAGATTGCCGATCAATTGGAGGCTTGGTAAACTGGAGGCATGGCAACTGGAGGCATGGCATGCAAAACATGAGTCATATTTTGGTTAAAACTTGAAGATTTTGTCTCTTCACATAAAAAAAAGGTGGATATATTTTCTAATATCAGGTATTTTACTTACTTTTGCAACAAATATATAGAATATAAGTACTTATATAGAGCATAAGTACATTTAGACAAGATACCGGATATGGCAGATAAAAAAAAGGAAATAGCAAAGCCCAATGCAGGTGAACAATGGATTAATACTCCATTCAGCTTCACAAAGATAGATAAACAATGTACGCTCGCACAACAGCATATATTGTTTTGTGTAAGCTCGCATCTACAGGAATATGTAACGAGATTCTTCAACGAAAAGCGTGAGAAAGGTAATCTGCGCTCAGACTATATGTTTGAAGTAGATAAAGAACATGTTGCCATGAATGTACCTAAAATCAAACTGAAGTTGAATGAATTAGGTATTGAATCAAGCCACTATAAGGATCTGCGCAAAACCCTGAAGGAGCTTCTGGACTTCAGCGTCAGAATCAAGATAGATGGCAAGGCCGTCATACAGCACGTCTTTTCTAACATAACAGAAGATATCGTAACCAATGGTTATACCACCAAGCAGGGTGTCACATACGACAGGTCTAAAGGAGAGGTTGAGCTGAAGATTGACCCAGTTGTTGCCAAATATGCCTTCGACATGAGCCAAGGATTCATCCATCACATCGCCTTGATTGCACGATATGCAAGCAGGCAGAACACTCCAAGGATATATCTGTTCTTACTGCGCCAAATGGGAATAAACAATGGGAAAATGACCATAAAGGTGCCATTCATGCAATTGAAGGAATACCTGGGCATGGCTAAAATTGCAGAAGACGGAACTGTTATAGAAGAACAGTATCCGAAATTCTCGCAGTTTAAAAAGCAAGTATTGGATGCGGTGCAGGAAGATTTTGCCAAATTAAGCAAGGAAGACAAGGTTGATATCATGTTCACCGACTGTACACCCGTATATAAGAGGGGACAGTCAAGAGGCAATCCTGAAGCACTGATATTCAAAATCAAGAGAACTGCTTTGGGAAAAGCCCATATCAATGGCAATGTCTTGGATAAGAATAAGCAAGGACTGCCTCAGAGCAAGGAGCCTGTAATGGGCGACTTGTTTGCCCATGTAGCAACGACAGAAAAATCAAAGATAGAAATGGAAAAGGGTGGGGAGGACAAATGGAAAGAATTCCTCTCCATGATAATTGATCCTTCACAAGCAGCCTTACTCAAGAGGGTGAAATTCCTCGGCATGAAAAATCAGAGGTTCTGCGTCAAGGCTTCAAAAGAAGACTTTGGATTACTCAAAACACTGGGAGTGGAGAAAGTTGCCCAGGAATACTTTAAATGTGTAGGCTCCTTCGCTCCAACTTTCTACGAGGGGTAAACCTATAAAGAGTCGCAAATATGGCTTATATGGCTTTATTATAGCTTTATATAGCTCTTATTTGCGACTTTTTTGGGCTATATCTACGAAACCATTTACCACAAGACACCTAACATTCTATATTTCAATACTTTACAAACGCAAAAATCGTTTAAATGTAAAAACAGTACTATTAAAGAACACAAAAAAAATGTTTCGCTATATCTTTGTTTATCAGATGTTTATATCATTCCAGGTAAATGGTTTCGTAGATATCATGGTAGGAAAAGCTTGCATATCTACGAAACCATTTACCTGGAATTTACTAACCAGCTGATGTTCAACGTATTATGTTTTTTGTTTTCGAGCATAAAAATATGTCATAATTAAAAGATGGGTTTATTATATATATAATTACTTCTTTATTATGTTGATTATCAGGTTGTTGTATCTATTAAAGTAAATGGTTTCGTAGATATAGATAAGCGGTTTCATAGATGCCTTCATGCTCAATGAAAGCATCTATATCTACGAAATCGTTTACCTGGTTTACGTTAACTTATTGATATACTGCATGTTAGCATTTATATTTCTGAATTTGCCGGGCGGAAATGCTTAAAAAGCCTGATAAACACAAGTAATTTTTACATTGCTCTCTTGTCATATCTACGAAACCGTTTACCTGGTTTCTTATAAGTATCTAGTAATCAGTACTTTATATTTTTCCTTCAAAAAAGTAAATTTCTTTTTATAATTATAAATTAGATTATTATTATAATTACGGAAATTTCAACATATTGATTTTCAATAAGTTACAAAGCTCGAAGTAAACGGTTTCGTAGATTTAGGTAAACGGTTTCGTAGATTTAGGTAAACGGTTTCGTAGATTTAGGTAAACGGTTTCGTAGTTTTTGGTAAACAGTTTCGTAGATATGTGATTTCTTTACATTTTGAAAAGTATAGATTTTTTGCTTGAATCGTGGGACTTCAGCCAGTGCTGGAGTTTTGCATGTATGTGGATGATCATCTGTATATGCACTATAGGTATTTGTGCATGCACAGGCGCACGTAACACGTATGCATGTGTCATGCGTATATGTGCGTATATATATATTAATGAGAAATGGCATATTAAGGTCTTCTAAATGTTTAAGACTGTTAAAATATAGCTAAAAATGAAAGTTTTTCCTCAAAACATTTGGCAGTTTCGGAAATAGTTAGTACTTTTGCACTCGCGATTTTGAGAAATCGCTTCTCTTAGCAAACATAAAGAAAGAGTTCTTTGAAAGATTTTACATAAACAGACAAGTAGTACAAGAAGCGGTTAACTTCTTAGA
>SKEU01000826.1_pt1 | contig 17721 bp, 9 predicted proteins | sample 4819571 | NCBI WGS metagenome assembly SKEU01 (sample SAMN11008801, study PRJNA524170) | human gut metagenome | biome: Human fecal sample; material: Feces; isolation source: fecal sample from pouch patient p8, p16 | host: Homo sapiens | place: Israel: Tel-Aviv | collected 2015-06-23
CACTGTATCTGTTAGCTATACCGTGAAATAAATAAAGGCTTCTGTTCCACGTATCGTTTATATAAAAGGAACAGAAGCTTTTTTTGAAAAAATGTAAAAAAAATCAAAAAAGTGCTTGACACGCTTTTTTTCTTATGTTAAAGTGGAGGATGCTATATTATGGCTAGATATGCCTGCCTAAAGGTCAGGCGGGATCATGTTGTAATAAATAATAAAAAAACAGGGGTGAAACGTCAATGGAAAAAAACAGAATTCGTTCTGTAAAAACTGGAAAAAGCATGCGTATGAGCTACCAGAGACAAAAAGAAGTCCTGGAAATGCCAAACCTGATCGAAGTTCAGAAAGATTCCTACCAGTGGTTTCTTGACGAAGGTTTAAAAGAAGTATTTGATGATATTTCTCCGATCGCAGATTACGGCGGAAAGCTCAGTCTGGAATTCATCGATTTCACATACGATGAAAAAGATGCAAAATATTCCATCGAGCAGTGTAAAGAACGTGACGTGACTTATGCCGCACCTTTGAAGGTTCGAGTAAGGCTGATCAATAAGGAAACAGAAGAGATCAACGAACACGAGATTTTCATGGGAGATTTACCGCTGATGACAGCTACGGGTACCTTTGTTATCAATGGTGCTGAGCGTGTTATTGTCAGCCAGTTAGTACGTTCCCCTGGAATCTACTACGCGATCGCTCATGATAAGCTTGGTAAGAGACTGTTTTCCAGTACTGTAATTCCGAACAGAGGTGCATGGCTGGAGTACGAGACAGATTCAAATGATGTATTTTATGTACGTGTAGACAGAACAAGAAAGGTTCCGATCACTGTTCTGATCCGTGCACTGGGCATTGGAACCAATGCTGAGATCATCGATCTGTTTGGTGAAGAGCCAAAGATCCTTGCCAGCTTTACAAAGGATACCTCCACAAACTATCAGGAAGGTCTCCTTGAGCTGTATAAGAAGATCCGTCCGGGCGAGCCGCTTGCAGTAGAGAGCGCAGAGAGCCTGATCATGGCAATGTTCTTCGATCCGAGAAGATATGACCTTGCCAAAGTCGGACGTTATAAATTTAATAAGAAGCTTCATTTCAATAAACGTATCGTAGGCCACAAGCTTTCCCAGGATGTTGTAGATACAACAACAGGTGAGATCCTTGCTGAGGCTGAGACACTTGTTACAAAAGAGCTTGCTGATACATTACAGAATTCCGCAGTTCCGTACGTATGGATCCAGGGTGAGGAGAGAGAGATCAAAGTTCTTTCCAGCCTTATGGTTGATATCCGTCACTATCTGCCGGAGCTTGAGGATCCGAAGTCCCTGGGTGTTACAGAATTAGTATACTACCCGGTGCTCGAAAAAATTCTGGAAGAAAATGACACATTTGAGGACAGATGTGATGCGATCAAACGTGATATCCACGACCTGATCCCGAAACACATCACCAAGGAAGATATCCTTGCGTCCATTAACTACAATATGCATCTGGAGTATGGCCTTGGTAACGATGATGATATCGACCACCTGGGCAACCGTCGTATCCGTGCTGTCGGTGAGCTGCTTCAGAATCAGTACCGCATCGGTCTTTCCAGACTTGAGCGTGTGGTACGTGAGAGAATGACAACACAGGACACAGAGAGTATTTCTCCGCAGTCCCTGATCAATATCAAACCTGTAACTGCAGCAGTAAAAGAGTTCTTCGGTTCTTCCCAGCTGTCAAAGTTCATGGATCAGAACAACCCGCTTGGAGAGCTGACTCACAAGAGAAGACTTTCCGCACTGGGACCTGGCGGTCTGTCACGAGACAGAGCTGGATTCGAGGTTCGAGACGTACATTATTCCCACTATGGAAGAATGTGCCCGATCGAGACTCCTGAGGGACCGAACATCGGTCTTATCAACTCCCTTGCATCCTATGCAAGGATCAATCAGTACGGCTTCGTAGAGGCTCCGTACAGAAAGATCGACAAAACAGATCCTTCCAACCCGCGTGTAACCGATGAGGTTGTATACATGACAGCGGATGAGGAAGATAATTACCATGTAGCACAGGCGAATGAGCCGCTGGATGAAGAGGGACACTTCATTCATAAGAACGTTTCCGGTCGTTACCGCGAGGAGACACAGGAGTACGAGCAGCACATGTTCGATTACATGGATGTATCTCCGCGAATGGTATTCTCCGTTGCTACAGCCCTGATCCCGTTCCTGCAGAACGATGATGCGAACCGTGCGCTGATGGGATCCAACATGCAGCGTCAGGCCGTTCCGCTTCTTACAACAGAGGCTCCGGTTGTTGGTACAGGTATGGAGACCAAGACAGCTGTTGACTCCGGTGTATGCGTTGTTGCAAGAAAAGCAGGTACAGTACTTCGTTCCACATCTACAGATATCTCTATCAAGAATGATGACGGAACAAAAGATGATTATCATCTGACTAAATTCATGCGAAGCAACCAGAGCAACTGCTACAACCAGAGACCGATCGTGTTCCAGGGTGAGCATGTTGAGGCAGGACAGGTTATCGCGGATGGCCCGTCTACATCCAATGGTGAGCTTGCACTTGGTAAGAACCCGCTGATCGGATTTATGACCTGGGAGGGTTATAACTACGAGGATGCTGTTCTTCTTAGTGAGAAACTGGTACAGAATGATGTTTATACATCTGTCCATATTGAGGAATATGAGGCAGAATCCCGTGATACCAAGCTGGGACCGGAAGAGATCACACGTGACGTTCCGGGTGTCGGCGATGACGCTCTGAAGGATCTGGATGAGCGCGGTATCATCCGTATCGGTGCTGAGGTACGTGCCGGTGATATCCTTGTCGGTAAGGTTACTCCTAAGGGAGAGACTGAGCTTACTGCTGAGGAGCGTCTCCTTCGTGCTATCTTCGGTGAGAAGGCAAGAGAGGTACGTGATACTTCCCTTAAGGTACCGCACGGTGAGTATGGTATTATCGTAGATGCCAAGGTATTTACAAGAGAGAACGGCGATGAGCTGAGCCCTGGAGTAAATCAGGCAGTACGTATTTATATTGCACAGAAGAGAAAGATCTCCGTTGGTGATAAGATGGCTGGTCGTCATGGTAACAAGGGTGTCGTTTCCCGTGTACTTCCGGTTGAGGATATGCCATTCCTTCCAAACGGACGTCCTCTTGATATCGTGCTGAATCCTCTGGGTGTACCTTCCCGAATGAACATCGGACAGGTCCTGGAGATCCACTTGAGCCTTGCTGCCAAAGCACTTGGCTTCAATATTGCAACACCTGTATTCGATGGCGCAAACGAGGTTGATATCCAGGATACTCTGGAGCTTGCCAACGATTACGTTAATACGGAAGACTTTGAGGAATTCCGTGAGAAATATAAAGACATCCTTGCACCGGATGTTATGCAGTATCTCGATGAGAATAAAGCTCACAGAGCACTCTGGAAGGGCGTTCCGATCTCCAGAGACGGTAAGGTAAGACTTCGTGACGGACGTACAGGCGAGTACTTCGACAGCCCTGTAACTATCGGTCACATGCACTACCTGAAGCTGCATCATCTGGTAGATGATAAGATCCATGCACGTTCCACAGGTCCATACTCCCTGGTAACACAGCAGCCTCTGGGTGGTAAAGCTCAGTTCGGTGGACAGCGTTTCGGAGAGATGGAGGTTTGGGCACTGGAGGCATATGGTGCTTCCTACACACTGCAGGAGATTCTGACAGTGAAGTCTGATGATGTGATCGGACGTGTTAAGACCTATGAAGCGATCATCAAAGGTGACAACATTCCTGAGCCAGGTATTCCTGAGTCCTTTAAGGTACTTCTTAAAGAGCTTCAGTCTCTTGGTCTGGATGTACGTGTGCTCAGCGAGGACGGATCAGAGGTACACATTATGGAGACCTCTGATTACGGAGATACTGATCTTCGTCATGTCATCGAGGGCGATTCCAGAGGACGCAGAGATGAGGAGTCCTTCGGTAAACACGGCTACACCAAGCAGGAGTTCAGCGGAGAAGAGCTTGTCAATGTAGAAGAAGATGAGGACATGGAAGACGAAGATGATATGATCGAGTTTGAAGAGTCCTTTGATGATGAGGAATAAGAAAGGGGAAAGAATACATGGCAGAAACAACCAACGCCAATGAAACATATCAGCCAATGACTTTCGATGCCATCAAGATCGGACTGGCGTCCCCTGAGAAGATCAGAGAGTGGTCACACGGTGAGGTTTTAAAACCTGAAACGATCAACTACAGAACCTTGAAGCCTGAGAAGGATGGTCTTTTCTGTGAAAGGATTTTCGGACCGAGCAAGGACTGGGAGTGCCACTGTGGAAAGTACAAAAAAATTCGCTATAAAGGCGTTGTCTGCGACAGATGCGGTGTTGAAGTAACCAAATCTGCCGTTCGTAGAGAGCGTATGGGACACATCGAGCTTGCAGCTCCGGTGTCTCATATCTGGTACTTTAAAGGAATTCCGTCCCGTATGGGTCTGATCCTTGATATTTCTCCGAGAACACTGGAGAAAGTGCTTTACTTTGCTAACTATATCGTTCTGGATCCTGCAGATTCCGGACTTATGTACAAACAGGTACTCACCGAGCGTGAGTACCAGGAAGCACGTGAGTCTTACGGAGAAGGATTCCGTGTAGGTATGGGTGCCGAGTCCATCATGGAGCTCCTTCAGGCTATCGATCTTGAAAAGGATTCCGAAGAACTGAAGGCAGAGCTTGTGGATGCAACAGGCCAGAAACGTGCAAGGATCATCAAACGTCTTGAGGTTGTGGAGTCCTTCCGTGAGTCCGGCAACCGTCCTGAGTGGATGATCATGACCGTTATCCCGGTTATCCCGCCGGATCTTCGTCCTATGGTACAGCTGGACGGAGGACGTTTTGCAACATCTGACCTGAATGATCTTTACAGAAGGATCATCAACAGAAACAACCGTCTGAAAAGACTTCTGGAGCTTGGTGCTCCGGATATCATTGTCCGCAACGAGAAGCGTATGCTGCAGGAGGCTGTAGATGCCCTGATCGATAACGGACGCCGTGGACGTCCTGTAACAGGCCCTGGAAACAGAGCTCTGAAATCCCTTTCCGATATGCTGAAGGGTAAATCCGGACGTTTCCGTCAGAACCTTCTCGGTAAACGAGTTGACTATTCCGGACGTTCTGTAATCGTCGTAGGACCTGAACTGAAGATCTATCAGTGTGGTCTTCCGAAGGAGATGGCTATCGAGCTGTTCAAACCTTTCGTTATGAAAGAGCTTGTTGCCAACGGAACTTCCCACAACATCAAAAATGCCAAGAAAATGGTAGAGAAGCTTGAGCCGGCAGTATGGGATGTCCTTGAGGACGTCATTAAGGAGCATCCGGTTATGCTGAACCGTGCACCTACACTGCATCGTCTGGGTATCCAGGCGTTCGAGCCGATCCTTGTAGAAGGTAAGGCGATCAAGCTTCATCCGCTTGTTTGTACCGCGTTCAACGCTGACTTCGATGGTGACCAGATGGCTGTACATCTTCCGCTTTCCCAGGAAGCACAGGCAGAGTGCCGTTTCCTTCTGTTATCACCGAACAACCTTCTGAAACCGTCAGATGGTGGTCCTGTAGCCGTTCCTTCACAGGATATGGTCCTTGGTATCTACTACCTGACACAGGAAAGACCTGGAAACAAGGGTGAGGGCAAGTTCTTCAAGAGTGTCAACGAGGCAATTCTTGCATATGAGAACAAGGTCATCACACTCCAGACAAAGATCATTGTCCATTGTCATAAGACAATGCCGGACGGAACTGTTTTAAGCGGCAATGTTCAGTCCACACTGGGACGTTTCCTGTTCAACGAGATCCTTCCGCAGGACCTTGGATTTGTGGACAGAAGCGTACCTGGAAACGAACTGCTTCTTGAGGTTGATTTCCTTGTAGGTAAGAAACAGCTGAAGCAGATCCTTGAAAAGGTTATCAATACTCACGGTGCAACAAAGACAGCCGAGGTACTTGACTCCGTTAAGTCTATGGGTTACAAATACTCCACACGTGCAGCCATGACCGTATCCATTTCCGATATGACCGTGCCGCCGCAGAAGCCGGAGATGATCAAGCAGGCTCAGGATACTGTTGACCGTATTACAAAGAACTACAAACGTGGTCTTATCACTGAGGAAGAGCGTTACAAAGAGGTTGTTGATACCTGGAAGAAGACCGATGATGAGCTTACAAAGGCACTTCTTACAGGTCTTGATAAGTACAACAACATCTTCATGATGGCTGACTCCGGAGCCCGTGGTTCCGATAAGCAGATCAAACAGCTTGCCGGAATGCGAGGACTGATGGCTGATACAACCGGTCATACCATCGAGCTCCCGATCAAGTCTAACTTCCGTGAAGGTCTTGACGTACTGGAGTACTTCATGTCCGCTCATGGAGCTCGTAAAGGTCTTTCTGATACCGCTCTTCGTACAGCCGATTCCGGATACCTGACAAGACGACTTGTTGACGTATCCCAGGATCTGATCGTTCGTGAGGCGGACTGCTGTGAGAACAGAGCAGAGATCTCCGGTATGGTCGTTCGTGGATTCATGGACGGAAAAGAAGAGATCGAGAGCCTTCAGGAGCGTATCACAGGACGTTTCTCCTGTGAGACAGTTAAGAATAAAGATGGAGAAATCCTTGTTAAAGCAAACCACATGATCACACCGAAGCGTGCAGCCCGTATCATGAAAGAGGGCGTAAGCAACCAGACAGGCGGACCGATCGACAAACTGAAGATCCGTACCATCCTTTCCTGTAAGTGCAAGGTTGGTGTCTGCGCAAAATGTTATGGTGCGAACATGGCTACCGGTGAGCCGGTACAGGTTGGTGAGTCTGTTGGTATCATCGCAGCACAGTCTATCGGTGAGCCAGGTACACAGCTGACCATGCGTACTTTCCATACCGGTGGTGTTGCCGGTGGAGATATCACACAGGGTCTTCCTCGTGTCGAGGAGCTTTTCGAGGCAAGAAAGCCGAAGGGTCTTGCGATCATCACAGAGATCCCAGGTGTTGCCACGATCAACGACACTAAGAAGAAACGTGAGATCATCGTAAACGATCCGGAGACAGGCGATTCCAAGACTTACCTGATCCCATACGGTTCTCGTATCAAAGTCCTTGACGGACAGGTTCTTGAGGCCGGCGATGAGCTGACAGAAGGTAGTGTAAATCCGCATGATATCCTGAGAATCAAGGGTGTGCGTGCAGTTCAGGATTACATGATTCGTGAGGTTCAGCGTGTATATCGTCTGCAGGGTGTTGAGATCAACGATAAGCATATCGAGGTTATCGTTCATCAGATGCTGAAGAAGATCCGTATCGAGGATAACGGAGATACAGAGTTCCTGCCAGGAACACTTGTTGATGTCCTTGATGTTGAGGAAGTTAACGAGAAACTTGAGGCAGAGGGCAAACAGCCGGCAGAGGGCAAACAGGTTATGCTTGGTATTACCAAAGCATCCCTTGCTACAAACTCCTTCCTGTCAGCAGCATCCTTCCAGGAAACAACAAAAGTCCTGACAGAGGCTGCTATCAAAGGTAAGATCGATCCGCTGATCGGTCTGAAAGAGAACGTTATCATCGGTAAGCTGATTCCTGCAGGTACAGGTATGAAGCGTTACAGTGAGATCAGTCTTGACACAGGAATGCCGGAGGTAAAAACAGCTTCCGAGGAGCCTGAGGATACAGAGGAAATTTCCGTAGAGGAAGAGAAGACTGAGACTGCTCCGGAGGAAGAGACCATTGCTGTTGAAGAGACAGCAGAGGAAACTGCACCGGTAGAAGAATAAGTCGATATACCTTGCTAATATAAATAAATCTCCCCCCGGAAATCCGGAGGGAGATTTCTGTTTATAAGCAGGGATTTTCTGAGAGAGGAGGGATTGCGATGGACAAGGAACTGCCAATTTCCCCGTGGCCGGAATGGAAGATCGTAAGCAAGATCGGGGAAGGCTCTTTTGGAAGAGTGTATAAAGCTCAGAGAACTGAGAAGGGACGTTCTTTTTACTCGGCAATTAAGATAATCACAATCCCCGCCAGTAAAGGGGAGCTGGACAGTGTGCGCTCAGAATCCGGTGATGAAAAATCTGTCCGCGGTTATTTTGAAAATCTGGTGGAGGAGTGCATTCAGGAAGTAAGCACCATGGAGTATTTCCGGGGAAATTCCCATATTGTATCTGTAGAAGATTACAAGGTGATGGAATATCTGGACGAGATCGGATGGGATATTTTTATCCGCATGGAATATCTCACAAGCTTCATGGAATATTATGCGGGAAAAAATCTCACAGAAAAAGAAGTGATGAAGCTGGGTATCGATCTTTGCAGATCACTGGAATACTGTGGGCAGCTTCACATCATCCACAGGGATATCAAACCTGAGAATATTTTTGTATCCAGGTTCGGGGATTTCAAGCTGGGGGACTTTGGAATCGCCAGAGAACTGGAAAAAACCATGAGTACCCTTTCCAAAAAGGGAACTTATTCCTATATGGCGCCGGAGATGTACAGGGGAGAACAGTACGACAGCAGAGTGGACATTTATGCACTTGGCCTGGTGTTATATAAACTGATGAATCATAACAGGCTTCCGTTTCTGAATCTTGAAAAACAGCTGATCACATACAGAGATAAGGAAAACGCACTCACGAGGAGGATGTCAGGCGAAACACCGCCACCACCTGTGGATGCAGGAGAGGCTTTCGGCTCCGTTATCTTAAAAGCCTGTGCTTATGATGCAAAAGAACGATATCAGACTCCTGAGAAGTTTCGGGAAGCACTGGAAGAAATCCGGTATGGAGCAGCAAACAGAGAACAGGGAGTTCATGAGAAACCGAAACCAGTGGAGGAAAGACCTGTTCCGGAGTCCATGCCGAAGTTTCTTCAGGAGGGTGCAGCCAGACAGCTGGCAAGAACGAGTCAGCTGAATACGGATGCGATCCGTCAGGCACGTAAAAATCCTGTGCCGGTATCCATACAGCCGGAGAAACCGACAGCCGGAGAAATAGCAAAAAATGCAGCCCGGAATACGCCAAAGGCTCAGAGCACAATACAGAAGCCTCAGAAATCTGCATCCGGAAAAACAGCATCCGAAAAGGATAGCCTGTCCGGTTATCCGTCAGGACGTTCCCGTCAGTCAGATCCCGGTATAAGAAAAACCGGAGCTGTAAAGCCCAGAGTTACCTCTATCACAGATCTGGAAGACGACCGTGACCAGAATCTCCAGGAGTGGGAAGGATCCGTACCAGAGAATGACGGAAATGACGATGACAGAAGGAAACGGAAAGGTATTTTCAGAATGCTTATAACAGCCGGGATCCTTGTTGTGCTGATCGGCGGGATCCTTGCGGTACGAACGATACGGAAACCTGCGGATAACGGGGAACCTTCGTATACAGATTCCGATGATTCTGATGCTCTGAACAAAGGAAATTTCGGTACTGCAGACAATGCAGATAAAAGCTTCGCACAGGCAATGGAAACGATACGTGACCATGCGACAACCATAGAAAATGCTCTGGACAGTTATAGACGTGAAGGTACAGAGGGGGATCGCCTGCGCTTTTATAACGGATCAGGAGAGATCGCCAAAGTACTTGTATATCCCGGCAGTTCCGCAGATGGCGTTTATGAGGAATATTTTTACTGGGGCGAGCAGATGTTTTATACTTATGTATGGGACGGAGATGAGAAGCAGTATTTTTATTATCAGGACGGCCTTCTGATCCGATGGATCGATGCAGATGGTAAGGTTCATGATAAAGAGAGCGATAACGACAAATATGTAGAACTGGGAGACAAATACTGGAGTAATTCTGTAGTGGAGCTTCAGCAGTAATGTCGAAGGGTTTTTACGAAAGGAAAAAGAATGGCCTATCAGATTGATTATGCGTATACATGTCACACCGGAAAGGTGAGGACAAATAATGAGGATAATTTCTGGTGCTGCGGAGTGCGCCTGCCGGTGCACAACCAGGGGGTTGACGGAATCCTGGCAGGTCATACACAGCACTGGCAGCTTCCAATGCTGGCTGTTTTTGACGGCATGGGCGGAGAAAGCTGCGGTGAAATGGCAGCTTCTGCAGCTGTGGAAGCGCTGGGAGGCTTCTATGAAGAAAACAAAAAGACCCTGAAAAAAGAGCCTGTGGTTTTTCTGACAGGAGCCTGCGAAAATATGAATGAGGCAGTATGTCGCTACAGCAATGAAAACTGTATCAGAAGCATGGGAACAACCATGGCACTTTTGTCTTTCAGCGAAAAGGCGATCTATGCCTGCAACCTTGGGGATAGCCGTATCTACCGTCATTTTCAGGGGAAGTTCCAGCAGATTTCCACGGACCATGTGATCGGCGGAAAAATGCTGGGAAAAGCTCCGCTGACGCAGTATCTGGGCTTCCAGGAAGAAAACATGGCACTGGAGCCTTCTATCGTGGAGATCGGTTATCAGCCGGGAAGCTCGTATCTGATCTGTTCAGATGGAGTGACAGACATGCTTTCTGATCAGGAGCTTCAGAAGATCCTTGACGGGACAGAAACAGCAGAAGAAAAAGTAGGTAAGATCCTGGAACAGGCATTGGAAAGAGGCGGCAGAGATAATGTGACACTGGTCCTTGCACAGATCAGCGGCTATGAAGAAAAAAATATTCTCAAACGCTGGGCAGAGCGCCACAGTACCGGACGGTAATAAACCCGGGGAGTAAGAAAAGGGATAAGGAGAAAATTTGCGATGAGAAATCGAATGCAGGATCTTGATTTTGAACAGACAGTTGCCTTCGATTCAGTGAAGGACTTTGAATTTACAAGAAAGGCGGCACAGAAGTTCCGCCAGGTTGTCAGTCTGGATTCTTTTGAGGATGAGGATGCAGATGTTATTTTTCATTATCTTTACAAGGAGATGGAACTGGTTTCCTTTGGTGATTATCTGAAACGATATGTGTATGAGCGTGCAGAGCTTGAGGAGCCTTTTTCCCAGGTACCGCAGGAAGTCTACAGGGAGATCGTTGTGGAATCCTTCAAGGAAACCTACACACCGAAATCCATGTCCCCTACATCAGCCAAGTTGAGTTCTCTGGTGAATAACTGGCTGACTCAGGCATCTGTGAAGCGTGAAACAGTTTTTCTGCTGGGGTTCGGACTTCGGATGAGTACAGAGGATGTTTCAGATTTTCTGACCCGGGTGCTTCGTGAGCAGGATTTTGATTTTCATAATCCGGAAGAAGTGATCTACTGGTATTGTTACCGGAATCATCTTGGCTATTATAAAGCGGAGGAATATAAAGAAACCTACAAACAGATGACTCCGGTGGAAAAAAAGACCGGAGAGATCGTGTATGGCACAGGGCTTTGTCTGGACAGTGAAGAAAAGCTTCTGGAATATCTGGCTTTTCTGAAAGGAAGACATGATGATCCGAAATCAGAGAAGAGCCAGGCTTTTCAGGAATTTATGATCCTTCTGGAGCGGGCAAGGAAGATCATTGCAGCCATGTATCAGGAAGATGAGGAAGAAAACGGTGGCAAAAAGATCTGGAAGCCTGAGAATATCAGTGCTTCGGATCTGGAAAAGGTTATCTGCAGCGGGATCCCTATTAATAAAATGGGAAATCTCAAAAAGATGTCCGCATCCATTCTGGCAAAGCATTTCAGCCAGAAGCGCTTCAGCCGCCAGAGGATCAACAATATCCTGAACCATAAATTTCCGGTGGAGCGGTTTGATCTGATCACGCTGGAGTTTTTTGTGATCTCTCAGGAGATGGCAGAGGATGATCCGTATACGAGATACCGCCATTTCCTGGAGGAGATCCAGGAGATCCTGGCCCGCTGCGAAATGAGTGAGATCTACATAGTGAATCCATATGAGTGCTTTCTTCTGATGTGCCTGCTGACAGATTGTCCGCTGGCAGTATTTTCCGAGATTTGGGAAAAATCCTATGAAGAGGGAGAAGAAAAGAACTGAAAAAAGGATGATGCGTTTCGGTGACGCATCATCCTTTTTTTGTCCGATCCGGTAAGTCTGTTATTTTGCTTTTCCGGTTTTTACCGCACTTGCAGGTCCGGTCTTTACCTTCTTGTTTACTGTGCGGTATGGAACCAGTCTGTAGCTATATGTAACATTTTTTGCTGTCTTAAATGTATAGCTGGTATTTTTGTAAGAAATAGTTTTTACTTTTTTGAAGGAACCATTTCCTTTTTTCTGATAGATGACATAGCCGGTTGCTCCGGAAATCTTTTTCCAGGAAAGGGTCTGTTTTCCTTTGAGGGTTTTAAGCTTTATGGACGGACGGAGCAGATTCGGTTTCACAGTCACTGCTTTGGAAACTGGACTGTAAATATAACCGGAGGATGTTTTTTTGCTTGCACGGATCACGTAAGAATATTTATTTCCGATAGTGATCTTTGTGTCTTTGTATGAAGTAGTATTTGCGTTTAAAGTTTTGATCTTTGCGTATTTTCCGGAATTTGTTTTTCTGTAGAGAATATAGTTCCGGGCATTGTTTATACGGTTCCAGCGGAGCGTACAGCTGTTCCAGGAGGCAGAGGCCTTAATTGACGGTGCAGTTAATTTCGTGATCACAGGAGCCGGAGTGCCAGATGGCATTGGAGCCGGGGTAGTGGATGGCTTCGGAACTGGAGTAGCAGTAGGTTTCGAAGTCGGAGTGGCAGTAGGCTTCGGAGTCGGGGTAGCAGTAGGTTTCGGAGTTGGAGTGCTCGTTGGTGCCGGAGCGGATATTTTAAAGGTCAGGGACTGACTTGAAAAATAATTGTTGATTCCTGTAACCGTTACGGAGCCAGTGCCGGTTTTGGCGTTATCTTTCCAGGTAAGGATATAATCCGTGCCTTCCTGAAGCGTGTCCGAGCCGTATTTTACGGTAGGCTTCGGAGTTACTGCATTGCCGTTGAAGATCTGTTCCGGAATATCCGAAAGATCGCAAAGCTTTACAGATGTCATATGCCTTGAACCGGAATAATTCTGCTTATAGGAAAGTGAAAAATCCAGGATCTCATTGCTGGAGGAATAGTATACAGAAGTAATGCGAAAATCATCAGAGGTCAGTTGTGTGCCATTATAGGTGATGACCAGGTTATTTCGCAGATAAGAGGTTACACTTTCACTTTTGCAGTTTGGATCTGCCAGTTGGATGGTCTCACCGGAGAGCTTCAGTGGATTGATGGTGAAGTATTTGGAAAAACCGCTTCTGTAAATGCCGATACCGGTTATATGGACACGAGGTCTGTTGGTTCTGGAACTTGCCATGGTGTTATCATAATAAGAAAGGGTATAATCAACATCTTTCTTTAAAGTAACACCATTTAATGTGACCGTTGGCTCCGGCTTGAATTCTTTGCCAGGAGCATATTCATAATCCGGGATATCACCAATCTCAGCTTCCGTGATCGGGGTAAGGTCGATGTAGAAATATTTATTACTTTCACCGGTGAAATTTCCCTTACCGGAAACAGTAACATAAGCGTTTCCCTGCTGGGCATTGTTATGCCAGGAGAGTGTATAATCTACATTTTCTGTCAGGGTTATACCATTCCAGGTGACAGTGGGCTTCGGAGTTAGTGGAGTTCCGGTATACAGATAGGAGGACTGGGAAAAATCAATCTCTGCCTGAGAGAGATTGATCTGCCAGATACCGAAATTATTCGTCAGAGTTCCGGAATAAAGGCCAAGACCTGTGATCGTGAAAGTTCCCACACCGCTGTTCTGATTGTGGGAGAAAGAAATCGTATAATCTTTTCCCTCAGTCAGCGTACGACCATGGAATTTTAGTTCAGGAGAAAAAGTAATGGGACTTCCGGTATAGTTCCAGGAACTTGTATAGCGCAGAGAAGTCTCTCTGGAATTTTCCAGATCATAGTATGCATTGAGATCTGCAGACAGTGTTTTGTCCGGGCAGGATTTCAGTGTGGCAGAAACCGTAGTGGTTCCTCTGCTTTTCAGTCGGATAACACCGCTCTGATCCACAGTGGCAATGGAAGGATCTCCGGTTGACCATGTGAAAGAAGCTGGGTCAAGGCTGGAACTCATATAGCTGAATCCATTACAGGTTATATAGATAGCCAGTGTTTTCTGTTCTTCTGTGAATGTGATCGGAGAAGCTTCGTTGAAATGGATATTTATCAGCTTTGGAAGCACGGAAATAACAGGTGACACAGTCTGATTGGCAGGCTGTGTGCAGGCTTCTGTTGCGTGAGAAGAAAAGCACTGGATCCAGTAGAGATGACCGTTCTGTGAGTAGCAGCCGATTCCGGCAGAAACATTTTTGGAATTCATGATGTTCGTGTAATGTCCGGAAGATTCGATCCATGATTCCATAACTTCTTCAGGAGTTCCCTGGTTGATCGCAAGATTTTCACTTGGATCCTCAAAATAAGGAAAGGCTGAAAAACAGATGGAACCATTGGGACGGGTATGACTGGCGCAAACGGTCAGTTCTTCTGCTCTGGTCATGGCGCATTCCAGAAGGTTCTTATCCATAGTGACAGGATTCCGGTTCTTTTTGGCACGTTCCTGATTTACCAGATCAAGGACCTGGTAAGCATAATCATAGCGGCGGATACCCTGACTGAGTTTCAGCTGGACAGCAGTCTGGTCAGAGGCGGCCTGCACACGGACAATGTTGCCCGGCGCCAGCAGAAGAAGCAGAAGCAGTAGCGCAGGCCATAATAAGTATCTTGTTTTTTTCTCTTTTGTCTGATTCATGATGTTTTCCTTACCAATATAATATAAAGATATTTTCTTTTGTTATTCGTTATAGTATCCATAGATCGCACGGCTGTCCTGTGCGATGGTGTTCTGTGCAGCAGAGGTATCGTTAAGATCCTGTGACATAAAGCAGACTACCAGGTCGATCCCCTTTGCAGTGTCATAGATGATGCCGACATCGTTTTCTACGTGATCCAGTTCACCGGTTTTGTTGGCAACCTTTACCTCGGAAGGCATCTGAGCCGGGATCTTGTTTTTCCTGGTCTGCATTTTCAGAAGACGATACATATATTCGGCTCCTGCCAGAGTATCGTTGTTATCGGTAGCAGTACCCTTGTCGATCTGATAGATGGTCTTCAGAAATTTTCCACAATCCTTTGCGGAAGTGTAGTTATCCCCATTGGAATTATCTGCAAGAAGAAGACGTCCCATGGAAGTGCTGGTGTATCCGTGATCCTGACAGAATTTATTCACACGGGCCATTCCGGCTGCGTCATCCCCGCCGCCAAGATAATTGACAAGTGTATTGGCAGCATCATTGTCGCTGACTGTGATCATGGAGTTCAGTGCATTGTCCAGCTGATCCTTGCTGTATTTGGAGGAAAGACTGTCATAATCTTCATATACGGCACCCATGATATAGAGCTTGATCAGGCTGGCAGCCTGCATCTGCTGATCGTTGATGGTACCTTCGGTATTTTTTGCAAGATTGCATACATATACGGACCAGGTTCCGTTATCGGTGGGAAGAAGAGACTGTACCTGATTCAGAAGGTTGTCCATGCTGGAATCCGAATTGTCTGTGAAAGTGCTTCCGCTGGATGGAGAAAGAGTTCCTTCTTCCTGAGTGGAAGAAGAACTGTCCTTGCTGCCAGAAGCTTCGGAAGAATCGGAGGCTGCAGATGTATCTGTGGATTCTTCCTGTGCGGAAGGACCCTGGACCTCAGCTGAAGATGCTGCGGCAGCAGCGCTGGAAACGGTAGGATCATCAGGATAAAGAGCATCCAGCTGATCGGCTTTGCTGCTGAGCTCAGCGGCAGAGTCAGAAACCTCCTGCACGCTTTTCTGCAGCTTATTGACTTTGGCCTGAAGAGACGCAAGCTTGTCCAGGGAGCGGACATTCAGTGCCCCAAGTCCTGCCAGTGCGATGACAAGCACTGCGATCACAATATATAGAAATGTATTTTTTTTCATATATAAACAAACTCCTTTTTATTATTGGAAATAAGCATCGATTCCATTGGCGATCCCTTCTGCCATAGTCTGCTGGAAGGAGGAATCCGCCATTTTCAGATCATCGCTCTGGTTGGTCATAAATCCCATTTCCACAATCGTCACCGGGATCGTGCTCCAGTTAATACCTGTCATGGAATCTGTGTAGATGATCCCGCGGTTCTGGAAGCCGGTAGCTGCGCAGTAGGAATCCACAATGCATTTGGATAGTTTGTTGGAACTGTCATAGAGACTGGAAACATAAGGATTCTGCTGGGACGGACACATGGTCAGAGCACCGGAGACATCTGCAGAATCATCTCCGTTTGCATGGATACGGACACAGATCTCCGCACCCTGGGAAGCGACCAGCTCTGCACGCTCCTTGTTGCTGATAGCGGTATCATTGTCTGTCCTTGTCATTATTACCTGGTATCCACGCTGTTCCAGGATATCCTTAAGCAGAAGAGAAACGTCCAGATTCAGCTGATACTCCGGGAGACCGCTGAAGGAACCTCTGGTTCCGGTGGAAGCCTTGGCCTTCATGGTGGAGGAACCGGGGCCGTTCGGTTCTGTGGCACTCATATCAACATTTTCACCCTGATGTCCGGGATCGATTCCGACGATATGGCCGTTGTTGGAAGCAGAAGAGGTATCATTACCGCCATCGGTGAATACCTCACCACCGGCTTCATTGAAAACAGAGGGTTTGGTCGTTTTCTGACTGTTTTCAGCTTCCGGTGCCCGTTCATGTTCACCGGTGTTGTTTTTGACAGCTTTTTCTGTCTGTGCCCGCTGCTGCAGGTATTTGTTGGCTGCCTGTTTCTTTTCGATCTTAGCTGTATAAAGTTCGATATCCTCTTTCATGGATTTCTGCTTTTTCTGGACCGGTTTGATCACGGAGGCCATTTTCTGGTCAACGGCATCGATCTTCCGGTAGGTTTTATAGCTGAGTCCAAAAAGCAGTCCAATACAGATAAGACCCGTCAGAAACAGGACGATCGCCATCAGATGAGGCTTTTTTTCCATAAAAATACGTCCTTTCTTGGTGGGTGTTTGCATTTGTAAATATTATAAATAAGGAGATAGGAAAAAGCAATTGTGAAATTGGGCTTGACAACAGGGGAAAATGTGATACTATATATGTAAAATAATTATATATAAAAATTTTATATATAAAATAATTATATAAAGGAGTGGGAGCATGTATTATTATCCGGTGTCGGCAGTGCTGACGGAATGCCTGATTCTTTCTGTTGTGGAACAGAAGGATTCTTACGGATATGAGATCAGCCAGACGGTAAAGCTGGTAGCTGCGATCAAGGAATCCACCCTGTATCCTATTTTGCGGAAGCTGGAGACAGGTGGCTATCTGACGACCTATTCCGAGGAATTCCAGGGAAGGAAGCGGAAATACTATTCCATCACGGAAGAAGGGCGCAGACAGCTGGAATATCTGAGAAAAGAATGGAGAGAATATCGCGACACCATTGATGATATCGTGGAAGGGAGACTGCGGAAATGACGAGAAATGAATATATGGAGCAGCTGAAGAGATATCTGAGGCGACTTCCGAAGGAAGATTATGAGAATGCTGTGGAATATTTTTCGGAATATTTCGATGAGGCAGGACCGGAGAATGAGCAGCAGATGATGAAGGATCTGGGAGATCCTAAGGAAGCAGCAAGAGAAGTGCTCTTGAATCTTCTGGAAGAGAGTGTGGAGAATGGAAGTGCAGAGGAAGCTTCCCGTACGGAAACAGTGAAAACATTTTCGGAA
>SKEU01000831.1_pt1 | contig 17638 bp, 16 predicted proteins | sample 4819571 | NCBI WGS metagenome assembly SKEU01 (sample SAMN11008801, study PRJNA524170) | human gut metagenome | biome: Human fecal sample; material: Feces; isolation source: fecal sample from pouch patient p8, p16 | host: Homo sapiens | place: Israel: Tel-Aviv | collected 2015-06-23
ATATAATATAGAAAAAAAAGCGTGGAACAAACCACGCTAGAATAGTACCATAAACTTGCTCAATTTGCAATCTAGAAAAACAAAATTTATACAAATTGCAAGATTCGTGGCATTATTTTCATTCAGTAAACTTTAAACATTCCTTATTAATGCAACCTTATTCTTTCAGCATACGATATCCAAAAGCTAAAACTGTACGCCCAATCGCATATAAAGGCACGCCTAAAAAGATACCTAATAAACCAGCTAGATTGCCTGCGACTAATAAAATGATAATAATCGTTAATGGATGGATAGATAAAGATTTTCCGATAACGTTTGGATAAATGACGTTAGAATCAATTTGTTGGACAACTAATACGACACCACAACAAATAATGGCTTGAAGTGGATTATTAAAAATAGTGACCACTATAGCTGGTAATAAGCCTAGATAAGGACCCAAGTAAGGCACTAAATTTGTAATACCAGCAATCACGCCTAATAAGAATGCATATTTAATGCCAAAAATCATATAACCTAAAAAAGTAAAAGTACCGACAAAAAGACACTCTATCATCTGTCCGCTAATATAATTGGCTAAGGTCTGATTCATTTCTTTTAACAGATTTGCCACTGATTCTTTACGTTTTTCTGACACAAAGCGCAAAATATTAGGCACCGCACGATGACCATCTTTAAGCATATAAAACAAAATAAATGGAACGGTAATAATCAACATGGCCGCAGAAGCAATCGTTGAAAAGACAGAACCTAGACTAATGGCCACCCCACTCATAAACTTCTGAATAATTGCGCCATAGGATAAGTTGAGTTTTGCGAGCTCTTGATTGATATCTAAATGTTTTAAAGTTTCATTTTTAGCTAGGCCTTTAATTGTCAACTCGATTTGCTGAATCAGATCCGGAATATTTGCGGCTAATTGCGTTAATTGTTTAATTAAGTTTGGAATGACAGCCATCACGACCAAAGCAAGCACACCAATCAGCAATAAGAAAACAAAAATAATCGCGAAAATCCGTTTTATTTTTAATTTTTCAGTTAAAAATTCAACTAGAGGATTTAGCATATAATACAGAAATCCCGAAATTAAGATTGGCGCAAATAAAGTTGAAAAAAATACGCCTAATGGTTTTAATAGGAAATCAACTTTGGTCAATACAAAAACAAGTGTGGCTAATACTAATAATTCGACAGACCAAAAAAATAGCTTAGATTGTCTTAATTTTTCAAACATGGTTTACCTCCCCTTTTTTCAATATTATAACTGATTTTAGCGGTAAAAAAAAGATGAGTAGAATAATTACCCATCTTTTTTTTCATCATTTTTGCGACAATTGCTTGTAGCGGTTATACCAAATATCGACGTAGCTATCTGAGAAGGGACCTTTACCATTATTAATCCAATCAACTAAGATTTTGACATTTTCCTTTAAGATAAAATCAATGTCTTGTGGATAATGCATAATCTTACTATGTAATTCATATTCATCCACATCTAACAAGCGTTTCTCTCCATCAGGAAAAACTTTAATATCCAAATCATAATCAATATACTTCAACGCTTCCTCATCTAAAAGGAATGGTGAAGCCAAATTGCAATAATATGACACTCCCTTTTCTCTAATCATTGCTATTATATTGAACCAATACTTCTTATGAAAATACACAATGGCTGGCTCTCTGGTTACCCAACGCCGGCCATCTGATTCAGTCACAAGGGTATGGTCATTTACGCCGATAATTGAATGCTCACTAGTCTTCAATACCATTGTATCACGCCACGTTCGATGCAATTTGCCGTCATGTTTGTAGCTTTGAATGCTAACAAACTCACCTTCTTTTGGTATTCGCATCTTAACCCTTCCCTCAGCAGCTTTTTGTGCATTTGTTCGGGTGTTATCCACCTACGTCAAAATCATTATAGCAATAATTTGCGTGAATGGCTAGAAATCTTTTTTAAGTTTGTACATTTTATTTAATAATTTATGCTGCATTTTGGGCAGTGGCAATTCTTTCATTTGCTGCATCGTATAAAAATCATCTTTTGCAGTAGTTTCCATGAGCTTACCTTCAAATAATAGAATATGCCATTTTAAATGCGTAAATATGTGTGTAATCTCTCCTAAATGAGCTGGATTCCACAAAATTTTTGCTTGATTAAAGGGTAATTCGGATTTAGAAAACAGGGTTTGTATCGTTTGTGAACGCGGAAGTAGCTCAAAGCTAGTTTGATGCTCAGCAACAAGTGTATCCTCATCAAAGAGCGTAGGTTGTACAAAAGGCTGCTTGAAATCAAACGGTTCTTCTGAAAAGTTTTTTAAAAGATTTTTGTATTCTTCTTGCGCTATTTCGACAATTGGAAAATGAAGCATATCTTTTAAAAGTCTGCCTGCTGCTCTTTTCTCTAATAAATAGGCGCCTTTCGTGTTTTCAAGGGCAAAGGCTACAAAATATTGATCCTTAGGCTTGGCTTTTTTGCTTTTCACTGGAAACTGTTCTTGAAGACCTTCTTGCTTAGAAAGACAAAAACTGCTTAAAGGACATTCAGTACACTTCGGACTTGTCGGTGTACAGATACTAGAACCCAGGTCCATAAAGGCTTGGTTAAATTCACCGGGATATCTTTCTGGGATTATTTTTCTCACCGCTTGATCAAAAACTTTCCGACTACTCGCTTTAGCAATATCTTCCTTGATTAAAAAGAGTCGACTCACCACCCGCATAACATTTCCATCAATGGCTGGTTCAGGTAGATGAAAGGCAATACTACTAATCGCCCCGGTAGTATACGGTCCTATCCCCTTTAACTTACTAATCTCAGTAGGCGTTTGAGGAAATTTTCCATCATATTCATCCATAATTTGATTGGCGGCTACTTTTAAATTACGAGCTCTAGAATAATAGCCTAATCCTTCCCAGACTTTTAAAAGTTTTTCATCATCTGCATTAGCTAAATCTTTTATTGTTGGGAAAGTTTGCATAAAACGATGAAAATAATCAATGACCGTATCCACCCGAGTCTGTTGTAACATAATTTCAGAAATCCAAATGCGATACGGATCGGTATTTTCACGCCAAGGCAAATTTCGAGCATGCATAAAATACCAGTCTAAAAAATTTTTTTGTAATTGTGCGACTTCATTTGTCGAAAGTTGTTCAAAAGTATTATTCATCTAGCCATTCCTCATCGATATATTGTTGAATCAAACTTAGGTCAAAACCTTTTTGATAAAGTTTTTGTTTAAATTTTTGCTTTTTCTCATATTCATTTTTCCCTTTGATACGATGAATGATTTTTTCTGCTTCTTTCACTAATTTGGCGTACTCTGCTTCTTCATCGACTTCTACTTCAATTTGTTGCATCGCCTCATCCACTACTGCATAGCTAAACCCTTTTTGCACCAAAGATAATTTACACTTTTGTAGGATTTGATAGTGGCTTTGATTGCTTTGCCGTTTTAACATTTTTTCGGCCGCTTTTTTGGCAATCTCTATTTGCTGCTCTTTCGTATAAAGAGGCAAGACTTCCTCAATAATATTATCCGCAATTCCTTTTGCCTTTAATTTATTCGCAATCACTGTAGGCCCCTTATCATTTAAGCGTAAAGCCGTTTGCAAATAACTTTTCGCATATTGCACATCATCAATCAAACACTGATTTTTTAGATACTGACAAATTTTTTGGATATCTTCAGCGCCAATTTCTTTCTCTTTCAGATAAGCTGCGATTTCTTTTTCAGTACGTAATTGATAACTTAAATAATTTAAAGCCTGCTGCAAACCGATATCATATGCACTTGCCTTTTTGATTTCGGCTAACAATGACTCATCGACTTCTTTTCCCTTTAATAAGCGAAATTTCACCAAGACGTCTTCAGATACGATAAAAGTCCGTTGATCATCAAGCGTAATTTCATAACTTTTCGCCTTTTTTTGCGTCATTTTTTGAATAATCATTCCTATCAGTCCTTTCGCATACTTTTATTATTGTAACATATCTCACTAAAATAATAATCTATCTGAACTGTTGAAAAAAACTTAGCATATGCGTTATGATGTTACTAGCAAATGTGAAAGGAAAAGTACATGGTTCAACTTAGAGAAAAGCAAAAATTTCAAATCAAAATCAAACGTCTCGGCATTAACGGAGAAGGAATCGGCTATCACCAAAAAATGATTATATTTGTTGCCAATGCGCTACCTGACGAAGAAGTAATCGTACAAGTGACAAAAGCAACACCTAAGTATGCCTATGCGAAAATCATCAAAATATTAAAGCCTAGCAAAGACCGCGTACAGCCAGCCTGTGCCTATTATGATGCATGCGGTGGCTGTCAGTTGATGCATTTAAGTTATCAGGCCCAACTTGATTTCAAACGCGATTTACTCAAACAAGCACTAGAAAAATTCAAACCCACGGGCTATCAAAATTATGAATTACGTCCAACAATTGGCATGCAAAATCCTTGGCACTACCGCAATAAAGCCCAGTTTCAGTTACGTTTTAATCCAAAATTGAAAAAAATCGAAGCCGGTCTCTATAAAGAAAATTCACATCAGTTAGTTGCTATCGAAAATTGCCTAGTACAAGAAGAAATAACGCAAAAAGTACTAAATACGGTTGTGCGCCTGTTGAATCGTTATCAAATTCCTATCTATAACGAAAAGAAAAAGACAGGTATATTGAAAACCTTGATGGTACGCGTGGGGATTGAAACTGGTGAAGTCCAATTAGTCTTAATTTCAGTCAAACGCCAAATTCCTAACTTAAATAGTCTTTTACGTCTGATTCAAAGTCAATGTCCTGAAGTGGTGTCTATCATGCAAAATATTCAAGCCAAACAGACATCCCTAGTTATGGGCGACGAAACGATTCATTTAGCAGGAAAAGAAGCGATTACCGAGCAAATCAATGAAGTCGTCTTTGATTTATCTGCCAGAGCCTTTTTCCAATTAAATCCTACACAAACAAAAATTTTGTATGATGAAGCAATCAAAGCCTGCACGCTTACAGGAAACGAAAGCGTAGTAGATGCTTACTGTGGGGTAGGTACAATTGGTCTAAGTATAGCCAAACAAGTCAAAGAAGTCCGCGGCATGGATATTATCCCAAGTGCGATTGAAGATGCCAAAAAGAACGCTCAACGCCTCGGAGTAGCAAATACCCATTACGAAGTCGGAACAGCTGAAGATTTACTCCCTAAATGGTTAGCTGAAGGATTTCGAGCAGATGTCATTATTGTCGATCCGCCAAGAACAGGATTAGACGGACAATTATTAAATGCATTATTAAAATATCCTAGCCAACAGCTCGTTTATGTCTCTTGTAATGTGTCCACCTTAGCGAAAAACTTAGTCACACTCAGTCAAAAATACCGTGTCGATTACCTACAATCCGTGGACATGTTTCCTCATACCGCTAGATGTGAAGTCGTCTGCAAATTAACCTTAAAATAAGTACAAAAGGATGAGAACCGCCATTGTGCAGCTCTCACCCTTTTATATTATAAGTTTTCAATCATTTGTGTCAATTTTTCAGCAAAACGACCAACATGTAAGCCGTCTACAAAGCGATGGTTGACTTCCAATGAGATCACTAATTCAATTTTGTCCTGATTTTTGGTATATTTTCCCCAGCTGATTCGTGGGATATTGTCGTCTTTTACCTTAGGATTCGCTAAATCACGCTCATTGGTTAAGGCTGTCAAATCAAGCCATGGCAAACATGAATAGTAAATCAAGTTTTCTTCAGCATAAGGTTCAATAAAAGTTGCTTGCTGACTTGATTGGACCTTAGCTTGCTGACAAAAATCGCGTAAATCTGCTTTTAAGTCCATCGTTACAATATGAAATTGCTCACTACCTTTTTTCAAATCGGTAAAACTAGGAATCCGTTCAGAATATAGATAGACCTCTTCCTCTTGTAAGAAATAGCGAAAATTTTCTATCTCATTCATCGTTTGGCAAGTAAGATAAATCAAAGCATAATAAAAAGATAGTTGCGACTCTTTACAATATTTTACTAAGTTTGTCACCTCTTGCTTAAAGCTCACCATGTAAAAAGGATTGGACATTTGAGAAAAAAAGGTAAAAACTTCGCGTCGAGGCCAAGTAGCTAAGTCAATTTTTTGCAACATAAAGATTCCCCCTAAAAGAGATTATCAAATAAAGAAAGTTGGTTTTCTTCAGGTAGGCCATCAAGTACCCCGTGTTCAGACATGTATTCAATCAACGTTTTTGAAACCTTCCCACGAGTGGCTAAGTCTTCTTTGGATAAAAACGCACCTTCTTCACGTGCTTGGACGATTTGTTTGGCTACGTTAATCCCCAAACTTGGCACTGCTCGAAATGGCGCAATTAACTTATTCCCATCAATGACAAAGTTCACGGCATCTGATTTATAAAGATCAATCATCCCAAATTCAAAACCGCGTTCTAGCATTTCATTGGCCAATTCTAAGACCGTTAACAAGTTCTTTTCTTTGGTTGAAGCTTCCATTCCTTTTTCATTAATTTCATCCATACGTGCTTTTACTGCTGCTTTTCCTCGAGACATCGCCACCAAATCAAAATCATCGGCCCGTACAGAAAAATAAGCACAATAATAAAGAATCGGGAAGTAAACCTTAAAGTAAGCCACCCGTAACGCCATTAAGACATAAGCTGCAGCATGGGCTTTCGGGAACATATATTTAATCTTCAAACAAGACTCAATATACCACTCTGGCACTTCTTGTTTACGCATTTCCTCTTGCCAATCATCTGGAATCCCCTTACCTTTACGCACACTTTCCATAATCTTAAAGGCCAGACCATTATCTAGACCCGCATGCATCAAATAAACCATGATATCATCACGACAACCGATAACATCGGCTAGCGTTGTGGTACCATTTCGAATCAGTTCTTCAGCATTTCCTAACCATACATCGGTACCATGTGATAGCCCCGAAATTTGCAGCAACTCAGCAAATGTACTTGGTTTGGTTTGCTCTAACATGCCACGAACAAAACGCGTCCCAAACTCAGGAATCCCCAATGTCCCAGTTTTTGAACCAATTTGCTCTTCAGTAACGCCTAATACTTCCGGACCTTGGAAAATCTTCATCACTTCAGGATCATCTGTTGGAATGGTTTTTGGTTCAATTCCGGATAAATCTTGCAACATCCGAATCACGGTAGGATCATCGTGTCCTAGAATATCAAGTTTTAAAATATTATCATGAATCGAATGGAAATCAAAGTGTGTGGTACGCCATTCTGCATTAATATCGTCAGCTGGATATTGAATAGGGGTAAAATCATACACATCCATATAATCTGGAATAACGATAATTCCACCAGGGTGCTGACCAGTCGTACGTTTCACACCGGTAGCTCCTTTAGCCAAACGATCCACTTCAGCACTACGGTAGTGAAGATCATTATCACGCTCATAGCCTTTCACAAATCCGTACGCTGTCTTATCGGCTACCGTACCAATCGTTCCTGCGCGATACACATAATCTTCACCAAACAAAACTTTGGTATAGTTATGCGCTTGGGGTTGATATTCACCTGAGAAGTTCAAATCAATATCGGGAACCTTATCTCCGTGGAAACCTAAGAAAGTCTCAAACGGAATATCATGCCCATCTTTTTTCAAACGAGTACCACATTTTGGGCAGGCTTTTTCCGGCATATCAAAGCCAGAACCAAATTCACCATTAACATAGAACTCCGAATACTGACAATTTGGACAATGATAATGAGGTGCTAACGGATTCACCTCAGTAATTCCCGTCATAGTAGCAACAAAACTCGAACCCACGGATCCACGGGAACCAACCAAATAGCCATCCTCATTACTCTTATGCACTAATTTTTGAGCAATCAAGTAAATCACTGAGAATCCATTCCCGATAATCGAATTTAATTCTTTTTCTAAACGCTTTTCAACAATTTCAGGTAGTGGATCCCCGTATAATTCTTTGGCTCGTTTATAACTTAACTCCGTAATTTCTTCTTCTGAACCAGGAATTTTTGGCGTATATAAATCATCTTTGACCGGAATGACGACTTCACACTGCTCATTAATCAAATTAGGATTCGTCACAACAATCTCTTGAGCTTTTTCCGCTCCTAAAAATTGAAACTCAGTTAACATTTCATCAGTCGTTCTAAAATGAACATCTGGTAAAGTATGACGATTTAATGGATTACCTGGTCCCATTGAGTTAATCAAAATCTTGCGGTAAATGGCATCTTCTTTATTTAAATAATGGACATTTCCGGTTGCTACGACAGGCTTACCTAATTCTTCACCAATTGTAACTAGATTTTTGATAATTTCTTCTAAGTCTTTTTCATTCTTCACTAATTCTTGCTCAATCAAAGGGGCATACACTGGTTTTGGCATGACTTCGATAAAATCATAGAATTGGGCCAGTTCTTTTGCCGCAGCACGACCTTTTTGCATCATCGCGACAAAGACTTCTCCTTTATCACAGCCAGTACCGACTATCAATCCTTCTCTTAAGCGTGTCAATTCTGTTCGAGGAATGCGCGGTACCTTATCATGGAAATATTTCACATTAGATAAAGAAATCAATTTAAATAAATTTTTCAAGCCAGCTTGTGTCGTTACTAAGATCGTCGCATGGAAAGGACGTGCCAATTTATAAGCATTTTCACCGCCAACACCACGATTTAAATCTTGGTGCAACTTCATATCGTGCTTTTCCATTGCCTCTTTAATAAAAATCCAAGCTAGATGCGCCGTTGCTTCTGAGTCATAGATTGCTCGGTGATGATGCTCTAAGCCAACATTAAATTTCTTAGTCAAAACACCTAATCCAAAACGTTTGAAATCCGGATACAAGTAACGTGCAAGTTCTAACGTATCAATAACTGGATTCGTTGAAATTGGCATGCCTTTTTTATCATAGCTCGTATTTAAAAAGCCAATATCAAAAGAAGCATTATGGGCCACTAAAATCGCATCACCCGTAAACTCTTTAAACATTTGCAAAACTTCTGCTTCTGATTTAGAGCCGCGGACCATATCATCAGTAATCCCGGTTAATTGAATTGTAGTATTCGATAGTGGATGTCCTGGATCAATAAACTCATCAAAGGTATCAATAATATTGCCTTTATGCATTTTGACAGCCGCTAATTCAATAATCGTATCATAGACAGCCGAAAGTCCGGTTGTTTCCACGTCAAACACGACATAAGTAGCATCTTCTAACTCAATAGGTGCTGGATTATAAGCCACTTCGACACGGTCATCAACAATATTCGCCTCAATTCCGTAGATAATCTTTACCCCAGCCTTTTTCCCAGCTTGATGCGCTTCTGGAAAGGCCTGAGCACCCCCATGATCGGTAATGGCAATCGCTTTATGCCCCCATTTTCCAGCTTGGGTAACTAAATCGGTAATCGAATTGGTCGCATCCATGGTTGACATATTCGAATGTAGATGTAATTCTACTCGTTTTTGGTCCTCTGGTGCATAATCTTTGCGACTGGCATGGGACACTTCAGAAATATCTTGAGCCATCATCGTTAACTCATGTGAAAAACTATCTTCCTGAATACTTCCACGCGCTTTCACCCACATGCCTTTTTTCAGGGCGTTAAACATTTCGACATCTTTATCATTATTTGAAAAACGTTTAACAATAAATGAAGAAGTATAGTCGGTAATTTTTATTTGTAACAAGGAACGCTTCGAACGCAACTCACGAATCTCAATATCAAAAATATAGCCTTCAAAGAGCACGCGGTTTTCTTCTTCAACAATCTCAACCATTGGCGTAATTTCATCACTCGGATTAATTTCACGTCCCAATTGGATAGGTCCAGAAAAGCTCGCTCCTTCTTCGGCCTTTTCTTGTTTGCGTTTTTCTTGATTGGCAATAGCTTTAGCAGCATTTTCCATCATGATTTGTGCTTGCGCCTGTTGATGTTCTTCGTAAGCTTGTTGTTCTAAACTAGCTAATTCGGTATCTAATTGCAAATTTAAACGGATTCTAGGAAAACCAAACTGCTGGTAATTTTTCTCAATCTTTGGCAAATATTGCTGGCTTAATAAAGGCATAATGGATTCAGAACTAACCGATAAATAAATCTTATTCCCATTTAGAATTGGTTTTTGCCCCTTTAAAGCTTGTTGTAACATTGGGGTATCACATTGCGCCTTCACAAGTGCCAAGGAATAATAATCTTGCAATAACTGTTGATTAAATTGCGTATTCTCAGCTTCAATAAACAACTGAACTTCTGCAATATTCTTAAAAGCCGCTTCTAAATGACTCACAAATGAATGATAAAGTTCAAAAGGTAAAATCTCCGCAAACTGTAGATAAAACAACCATTTGCGTTCTGCTTTTAAGACTTTGACTTCTTTCATCTGACCTTGCTTGATTAAAGGATGTTGCAAAATTTCAGGCGATAATTGCATTTGTTCAAGTAAGATATGATATTTTTCTTGTTGGATAGACAAAACAGACACCTCTTTTTTAACAATAAATAAACGTACAATCTATTATAGCAAAAAAAGCGATAGACCGCGAAAAAAATTCACGGCTACCACTTCTTATTCTGCATTTTGAGCTAATAGAATTTCTAATGTCCCGAGTAAGTCATCTAAACGCACTTCCACCTTAGATTGACTAGACATAATTTCTAATTCCACGACTTGATCGGCTGCTTTTTTACCGACAACGATGCGAATCGGACAACCAATCAAATCCGCTTCAGCAAATTTCACGCCAATACGTTCCTCACGATCATCGACAAGTACTTCATAATTTGCCTGGATTAATTTTTCCTCAACAAATTGCATCAATTGCTTTTGATAATAATCTTGAATTTCCACAGCAATCAGATGCACATCAAAGGGCGCAATAGCACGAGGCCAACTCATTTTTTGACCCACACGCTTTTGATCGACAATTAAAGCAAAGATTTCTGATAAATTCATCGCAAAATGGCCTAATTCGATCTGAACACGCTCATTTTCATCATTGGTCACGTGAAAAACAGAAGAATCAATCGCACGCATATTTTCCACACGAGCAATTCTAACAGCCGAACTTGCCTCTAGTATTCCTTGACTTTCAATAGCTGTTTCACCAGAGTGCACCAAACGCAAATCAACAAATTGAACTTGTTCAAAATTTGCTAGATTGACATTTTGATAGTTCTCAGCAAGAAATACACAATCTGCTAAAAGATAATTTGCTTGCGTTAAGACGTTCTCATCCGCATAAATCTCACATTCAGTCAACAAATCATCCAAACTGGCAAAAACCTTCTCACCTTCAAAGTCTACTATCTCTTCGGTTGCTAAAACTTTATGCAATTTTACTATACTTAATTCATCCGCTTGACGCATAAAGACGGCAATCATTTTCTCTGCTTGTTTGAATAGCTGAATTTGTAACCTTGGCGCATCCTTTTCAATAGTTTGAAGATGTTCCAATGGTAGATAATTTTTCGCACTCACCTTGTTACTACCTTGACTAATTGCTAAAGTCTGTAAAGCTGCATACGAACCTAAAGAAGCCTTCAACACTGTCTCATAGCCATTTTCGGTATCTCCGGTAAAAACTTTTGATTGTAAGGCATGAATCCCATCGCCAGTTAACATCGCAAAGTCAATCTCACATTTACTTAAAAACTGGCTGATTGCCTTTAGTAGCTGCTGATAAATTGCTTCACGTCCTTCTTTTGTTGGATGAAGAAAGAAGCCATCGACAAAAAGTTCATGCGTTTCTTTTAATAAAGAGTGCATTCGCTTAACTTCATCTACCGCAATGGTTTGTACTTGATAAAAAGTAAGTGGTAGTTGACGATAAGACTGAATTTCGCGACTTAATAACTGAATCACCGAAAAATCAGTTAAAGCTAAATCAGTCACCAGCTGCAACTGATTATCGGTTAAGACACTTTCCTGTTGTGCCAATTGATTCGTCACACTAAAACGTAACTCATTAGCATCTAAAGCACGTAATTCAGCACGCAATAATAATTCTAGCTTTTGAATAATTCGATTGGCTAAGGGCAGGTAAGCAAAATCATGACTACCTACTTGACGAATATAGCCACCTTTTAAAAGTAATTGGATATACTCTGCCCCTTCTGTAGACGAATCTTTCAAAGTTGGAATAAATAAATTTGACTGTTTCATTTTTAACCCCTAAAAATTATCTAAAAAACATCCTTTGAATATCATTCCAAGTGACTAAAACAAAGAGCAATAAAATCATCCCTACACCAATCATGGTAATAATACCTTCGTGTTCTGGCTTTAAGGGTTTGCGACGAATCGCTTCTAAAATATTTAATACAAGCTTCCCACCATCTAAGGCTGGAATTGGGAGTAAATTAAAAATCCCAATATTCACTGAAATCAACGCCATATACGCAATAATCGTAATGAGACCTTCATTGGCTACCTGCGCAGATTGTTGGAAAATCGCTACTGGACCACCTAACTTATTAATATCAGGCTGAACAATAATTGATTTCAAAGCTTGGAAAATCTGAGTGGCCATATTGATTGAAACTTCAAATCCTCCAGTAATCATCGTCATCAGACCTGTTTTCTTATACATGGTAATCCCAATTTGACCTACTTTTTCATCATTGACCGTCACAGTTTTAGGTGTTAAGGTTGTTGTTTTGGTTTGACCATCACGTGTATATTTGACTTCAAGCGATTTCCCTGGATTTTTTTGAATTTCATCTACCAAATCATTCCAATTGCTGATTTTCTTGTCAGCAATCGTTTTGATTTCATCGCCTTGTTTCAATCCAGCTTGACTAGCAGGTGAATCAGGCATAATCTCACCCAATTTTGAAGTATTAGGATCACTCATCCCACCTTGCATAAAGACCAAAATCACACACAAGACAAAAGTTAAGATGAAATTATTTAACGGACCAGCAAAATTGGTAAGCATACGTTGCCATAATTTAGCTGACTGGAATTGTACATCTCGTGGTGCGATGCGAATCTCCGTACCATCAGATTCAATCACCGTTGCATCATGATCGACGGCAAAACGCACAAGCTTGCTATCCTCTCCATTGACATAGCCTTCTACATAAAGTTCATCTTCTAAATCACTATCGGCAACCTCAAAAGGAATACTATTTTCCAATTCCACTTTTTCGCAGCAATTCATCTTGTGCACCACATTATTTTCATCTACTACTAATGAAATAAACATCCCTGGTGTTAAATCGCCACCTTCATCCGCACCGGCCATTCGCACATAGCCGCCTAATGGAAGTAAGCGAATCGTATAGGCAACCCCATCTTTTCCTTGTTTAGCAAAGACTTTAGGCCCCATTCCGATAGAAAATTCACGCACTAAAATACCAGATTTACGTGCAAAATAAAAATGTCCAAACTCATGAACAATGACAATGACTGAAAAGATAATCAAAAAAACTAGAATCGATTTCATCTCATCACTCGCTTTCTCAAAAATTATTTTTAATCTAAACAAATTCTTTGGTAAACACCTTTTCTCACTTATTATCCATTTTACAGTTTCTTATCTTATTTTTAAAGTTTTTTAGCTAAATATTGCGAAGATTTAACAGAGTAGACATGATTTTGCAAAGTTAAATTTTAGACAGATACGTAAAAATATCAGCAAAGTCACCAACTCAACATTGTCTAATTGCTCAGCCCGTTCTTGACAAGCTAGTGTAAATCCCGTTTTGCTGAATAAGAAATAATGATTATCCACATAGGGAAACATTTGACTACGTAAGATTAATTGATCTAACACCGGTGTATCAACCAGTTCATTTTTCCACTTACATTCACCAAATACTGACGTGTGCCCGGAAGTTCCTATAATATCGGTTTCTTCTTGCTTTTTCGTTTGCGGATTCTTGACCCACCAACTGGCTAAGTCTAAAAAGGAAAAACTCAAGTCATTTTGAAGCAGTCTTTCCCATAAGTATTCGGTACAGATTTTTTCAAAAATAGAACCCATATATTGATTAAGATGAGGTGCAATATGTTGATAGGCTTGCTCACTGCCCCCTCTGGAAATCAAGCTAGTTAGTTGCGGGATATTTAGTATATCATAGTAAGCGCCCAATAACGAGGTATATTGAAAATCTCCAAAGTCACTCGACTTTGGAGATTCTTTTCTTTATTTACAATCTGCTTGCACAGTTTCTGACCATGGCAAATAAGCTTCTAGAACTGCTTTTTTTGCGAAAGACTCTTCATTTGGCAACTTCTCCAAAAGATAGGTAAGATATTTCTCTGAGTCTAAGCCATTTCGTTTGGCAGTTTCTAAAAGTGACAGGATGATCGCGCTAGATTTGGCCCCTTCAAAACTTTGAGAGAAAAGCCAATTCTTACGTCCCATGACTAATCCTTTAATCGCACGCTCAGCCAGATTATTGGATAATACTAAGGAACCATCTGTTAAAACTGTTTTAAATGTTTCCTCATATTTCAAGGCATAGGTGATCGCACGGCCTAACTTCGATCCTGGGAGCACTGATTGATTGCGACACCAATCAAAGAACGTTGTCATCAATGGCGCTAATCTTTCTTTGCGCTTACACAATCTTTCAGCTGAAGACAGCTCAGCCCAAGAGGCTTCTAGTGAAAACATCTGATCACAATAATCTAATCCCTTGCGCCCCAATGACTGCTTATCTGCTTGTTTAGGCGTTGCTTCAAAAAATTTTCGACGCACATGTGCCCAACAACCTACTAACTTTGCCTTAGGCAGTTGGCGATACGCTGACCACATATCACAGTGAACATAACCATCATATTCGCCAAGAAATTCTTGAACTGCTAAGCCGCTTCGGCGTTGATCATGATGATAAAGCGTAATTGGCTGTGTTGCTTGTTTTCCTGAAAGGAATGTCCAGTAATAGGTCAAAGAGGTATCATTTTCTAAAACTCTATAGGCTGTCTCGTCCGCATGAAGAAGGCTTTGTGTTAATAACTTTTCACGCAGTAATTCATAGAGTGGTTCGAAATAATACTGACTAGACTTGATATGCCAATTAGCAATCTCTTTACGGCTAATCGGTAGCCCCATTTTCTGCCAATCCTCTTCTTGTCGATAGTTTGGCACTTTCAGTGTGAATTTCTGATGAATGGTATGCGCGATAATAGAGGCTGAACCCAGACTATGCGCCAAGGGCGCCTTGGGTATAGGGGCCTTGATAATTTTATCTGTCGCATTTTTCTTGCTACAGGAAACACATTTATAGGCATGCTGAATATGATCCACTCGTTTTAACTGTGCAGGAACATAGACTAATTCTTGTCGTTGCACACACGAACCAATCTCTTTTAACCTTTCATGACAATCTGGACAGGTACAAGCATCTCCCATCAATTCATGGTGGATGACTTCTGGTTTAAATTGCTGAAAAATGGCTTGCCGTTTGCCTTTCGCTTTTTTCCGACGATAAGTAATGGTTTCTTCTTCTGCTGCTTTACCTGGGACAGTCACTTTCTTCTTCAGGAAGTTCCATGTCATCAAACAAGCTCAATTGATTCTGGTTATAGTCACGCTTTTCAGAGGATTTACCATAAAGTTTTTTGGTAAGGTAAGCAACTTGTTCACGTAGAAGCGCAAGTTCATTGGACATTGCTTCGATTGTTTTTACCTGTGTTTCAATTGTTTTTGTTAGTGTTTTAATTGTTTTTTCTGATGATGACATCTTCGTTAACTCCTCAAGATTTTTCTTTATTATACGCGAAAAAAAGCCGACATTTCAATAGAAATGTCGACTTTGACTCTCTAAAATTTTCGGTGTAATAGAAAATCCTTTCATTAACCATTCAACTTGTTCAGGCGTTAAAGCCTGAACTTCCGTAGTATTTCTTGGCCAAGTTAGTTGTCCATTTTCAAAACGTTTATAAAGCAACCAGAAGCCTTCACCATCCCAGTAGAGGGCTTTAAATCGATCACTTTTTCCACCACAAAAAAGAAAGACGGATTTTGAAAAAGGGTCTAAATCAAATTGTGACTGAATAAGGTAAGCCAGTGAATCGATTCCTTTTCGTAAATCCGTTTTCCCACAAACAATGTAGACGGGGCCTAGATCACTCAAGTTTAGTGCCATAAGCAAACACTCTTTCTAAAATTTCATTTCGTTGAGTGGCATCAAGTGATGAGAAAAAGCTGAGCTCAATAGGTCCCACTTTACAACGAAGCAATAGATCGTTTTTAGTTCGTTGCTTGAAGTGTTTCGTGTCACTTTTTGGCAGCTCTAAAGGGACAATTGGTTGTTTCATCATAAAAAATCCTCCAATCTTCTGTTGAATACAGTATAACTGGAGGACTGGAGGGATGCTATACACCTTGTTATTGGACGCTTACAAAATACGTTAAAAAATGGCGGATTCCTTCTACAAAAAGATTATTTTCTGAAGAAAGAGAAACAAGAAAATCAGAAAAAAATACACAGAAGATGAAAAAAAGCGACTGTCTATCCTTTCTACTGATAGACAATCGCTTTTATTAGAAAATACCCATTCTTTATCTTGCTGTTCACTTTTCATAGCTTCATTCATTTAATGATAGGATATACTTTTCCAATTTATGTCCTTGATTAGGAACAATAAAAATAAATTGCTTAGAAGTTGAATATTTTTTTATTTGACTTTTTGCAATATTAGATTGGATTATTACATGTTGTGAACCTTGCTTACTTAATTGCTCAGAACGTAATTTATTTCCATGCTGATCATAAATTTGGACAACTTGTGTAGAAGTAAAATATGGAATTGCGAAATACATACTTTCAAAAAAGTTAAAGTTTGGTTGATGAAAGTTATAAGGTAAAGCCTTTTTTTGATTAATATACATCTCTAATGTTAAGTTAATGTTGTCAGATGTCAGACTAGTATTTGCTTTACGAATGACAAAGTCTAAGTCAGCTGTTTTTATTTTTTGATTGAGTTGGATATTATGTTCGACTATGACATCATTGTTTTGATTAATCATGATTATCCTTAGAATACATATAAGACCAAGAATAATAACTATTGAAAGTTTAATCCATTTCTTCATATGTGTGACCTTCTTTTACTTTTACTCTGTTGGTAGACAATGATTTAATGAACGCTTTATCATGAGATGCAATTAAAAATGTTGTTTGTTTTTCCTGATTGACCTGCTTGATAAATGTAATTAGATTTGCCAAACTTTCTTCATCCAAAGCGTTTGTCGGTTCATCTAAGACAATCAAAGGCGGATAACCAATGAATGCTTGTGCAATTCCCAATTTTTGTTTCATTCCAAGTGAATATTTTTTTGTCTGTTGATCTTTTGCTTGCAGTAAACCAAATTGTGCGAGTAATTGATTTATTTCATCATAATTGAAATTAGGGATTAATTCAGCTAGCAATTTCATATTTTGGAAACCAGATAAAAATGGCAGAATACTTGGATTTTCAATTAAAATACCCGCCATAACAGGATACTTATCCTCGACATTTACAATTTGATGATTAACCTTGATAGTACCGCTAGTTCGAATCAATCCTAGTATGGCTTTTAATAATAAAGTTTTTCCTGATCCGTTTACACCTTCAAAAGTGGTAATACTGCCTTTAGGAATCTTTAGACTAATATCCTTTAAT
>SKEU01000833.1_pt1 | contig 17625 bp, 15 predicted proteins | sample 4819571 | NCBI WGS metagenome assembly SKEU01 (sample SAMN11008801, study PRJNA524170) | human gut metagenome | biome: Human fecal sample; material: Feces; isolation source: fecal sample from pouch patient p8, p16 | host: Homo sapiens | place: Israel: Tel-Aviv | collected 2015-06-23
CCCCCACCCCCACCCCACGCCGCCACGGAGGTATCTCCCTCCTCCGTGGCGGCGCTTTTGTGCGTAGGCGAGAAGGGTTCGCCACGAAACCGGCCCATTTACTACGTTTAACCCCTTACCCACAACCATGCTAAAAAACGCGAAAACAAAACCGCAGGTAGAACGCCTACGGTTTTGTTCAAAACGAAGGTATGGTCAGGGGTATCGAGTCAAAGGTAGTAGATGGGCCGGTTTCGTGGCAAGCGGTTCCGGCTGATCCCCCGGGGACGGAGGAAAACGGATCATTTTGGTCCCGCAAGGCTTGCGGAGGCACTCGTGCAGGGCCGCCCGAACAAAACTATGCCGGTTTACGGGGCTGAGTCACGAGTCCCCAACCGTGCCGATATTCGTGAAAATAAAACCGCAGGTAGACGAGCCGTCATTTTGCAGAAAACGCGGGTATGGACGGGGTTCCTGGGTTTAGCCCCGTAAACCGGCATAGTTTTGAAATGGTATTAAATCGCTAGCAGCCATTTTGCTATGCCGGAGCGGTCGGCCGTTGGGTAATTACCCTCGCAGGTAGGCGATAGCGATTTGCGTGCGGTTGCGTAGGCCCATTTTGGCAAGGATCGAGCTGATGTGGTTGCGTACGGTGCCTTCGCCCATGTATGCCGTGGCGGCGATCTCCTTGTTGTCGAGGCCGCGGGCAATGAGCTCTGCGACTTCGAACTCGCGGTCGGTCAGGCTGACAAAGGCCGCGGGCCGGCGGGGCGTGCTCGCCTCGACGTCCGTTCCGTCAAAATCGATGTCCTCGATCGCCTTGCCCTCGAGTATGCGTTTACCGTCCATGACCTGCGCCAATGCCGGCGGAATGGCGGCGACATCGGTCTTGATCAGGTAGCCGCGGGCGCCGAGCTTGAGCGCCGACACAATGTACTCGTCATCCGAGAATGTCGTCAGAAACACCACGCGCGCCGAAGGGTCGCGCTCAAAGATCTCGTGTGCCGCCGAAAGTCCGTCGCGCCTTGGCATCTGAATGTCGAGCAGCGCGATATCGGGTGCGTGTTCGGCATAGAGCGCCACCGCATCGTCGCCATTGGCGCCGGTGCCCACCACCTCGATCTGCGGCTGGGCGCCCAGGATAATCTTGAGCGAATCGACCACCAGGCGGTCGTCGTCGACAACGATGAGCCTCATCGGCCCTCATCTCCTTGCTGTTTGGGAACGGTGGCAAACACGCGCCAGCCGCCGGCGCCGGCACGCGGGCCGGCGGAGAATGTGCCGCCAAGCGCCTCGATGCGCTCGCGCATGGAGGCAAGCCCCATGCCCTCCGCGGCGCCGCGGCTGCTTGCTTGGACCCCGCCCGCGCCATCGTCGGTAACGATGAGCTGGTAAAACGACGGATGCTCCATGCATCGTACAGTGACGGTCTGGGCGCAAGCGTGGCGCATGGCGTTGGAAAGCGCTTCGCGCAGCACCGCCGCAAGGCAGTTGGCGACGTTTGCGGGCGCATGCTCGGCCAAAACTTCAAGCTCAATCTGCGGGCCGCCGTCCGAGCGCGCGCCTTCGACAATGCGTTCGAGCTGCACGGAAAGGTCGACAGCGTTGTCGTTGAGCGCGTGGACGCTGGTGCGCACAAGCTGGAGCGCCTCGTCAACCGTGCGTTTGACGTCGGCGAAATCGGCGGCGACGCTGGGCTCGTCGGCGTGAACCACGCGCAGTGCTTCGGCTTGCAGCGAGGCGCGCGTGAGTTGGTGGCCCACATTGTCGTGGATCTCGCGCGCGATGCGGGCGCGTTCGGCGAGTGTCGCGAGTTCGACTTCGTAGTCCTGGCGGTCGGCAAGATCGCGGTTGCGCGCTTCGAGCGCCAGAGCACGTTCCTGCAACTCGTCGCGGGTGCGGCGCATGCGCTGCTGCTCGCGCTCCAACTGGGCGGTACGTAGCGACAGCAAGGTGGCGGCAACCGAAAGGATGGCGGTCAGCAGGAGCGTTCGGGCGGTGAGCGCGTCGGCGCGTAGGTTCGCGACGAGCGCAAAAGCAAAGACGGAGCCAATGCCCAGCGCGACCCAGGCGTGCTCGCGGCGCATGCGTCGCGCGATGTCATAGAGGGCGAGAGGCGCAAACGGCACAAACGGCGGCACGAAGACAGCCGCGATGATGTAAGCGTAACTTGCGGTCTCGCTTGCGCGGCGCGTGCGTTCCCCCTGTGCGACCTCGGCCAGAGAAGTGGCAATAACGCCAAGGCAAAACGCTGCGACCAGGTGAGCGTCCACAGCAAGGCCCATGGCGGCCGCAATGCAGCACGCCAGCACGATCGATTTGTCGAAAAGCCTGTTCATACGGGTATTGTACGCGAAGCTGCGCGTGGTGGAGGGGCCGCCTGGCGCAACCGTGACATTCCTCCCGCACGGTGGGGCGGTCGCGTCAGCGGGCCGCGTGACCAAGCCCTGCACTCGTGACAAAGCTCACTGGTGCGCGCCGCCCGCTCCTGCGATGATGCAATCGTACCGGGCCGCAATCAACAGAAGGGCCGCCTCATGACAGACATCGTCCACGTCGAAAACCTCGTCAAGCGCTACGACGACCTTATCGCGCTCGACCACTTTAACCTCAGCATCGCCCCCGGCGAGATCTTTGGCCTGCTGGGCCCCAACGGCTCGGGCAAGACCACGTCCATCAACTGCATCCTGCAGCTGCTCGCCTACGACAAGGGCACCATCGAGCTGTTCGGCGAGCCCATGACGCCCGCCCGCTACGACCTCAAGCGCCGCATCGGCGTGGTGCCGCAGCAGGTGGCGGTATTCGACGAGCTCACGGTGCGCGAGAACATCGACTATTTCTGCAGCCTTTACGTTAGCGACCGTAAGCGCCGCCGTGCGCTGGTGGACGAGGCGATCGACTTTGTCGGGCTGGGCGACTTTGCCAAGTTCCGCCCCGGCAAGCTCTCGGGCGGCCTGGCACGTCGCCTCAACATTGCCTGCGGCATTGCGCACAAGCCCGAGCTCATCTTCTTTGACGAGCCCACGGTGGCAGTCGACCCGCAGAGTCGCAACGCCATCCTGGAGGGCATCTGCCGCTTGCGCGACGAGGGCGCCACGGTGGTGTATACCAGCCATTACATCGAGGAAGTCGAGCAGATCTGCAGCCGCATCATGATCATGGACGGCGGACGTGTGCTGGCGCAGGGCACCAATGACGAGCTCAAACGCATGATTCAGATGGGCGAGAAGATCGTGATCGAGGTCGGCGAGGTGCCGAGCGCGGCGCTCGGTGCCGTCGCGAGCCTGCCACATGTCCTGGACCTGTCGGCGACGGCGGGCCAGCTCACGTTTTCGTGCGAGGCGAGCCCGCATAACCTGACGGACATTCTCGATGTGCTGCGCTCGCATGACGTGGCGCTTGGCCGCATTTATTCCGAGCCGCCGACCCTCAACGACGTGTTCCTCGAGATCACCGGCCGCGAGCTGCGCGACTAGGGGGCGGCCATGTTCAACACCATCATCATCACGGTCAAGACGCTGCTGCGCCGGCCGAGCACGTGGGTCTGGGGCGCTCTCTTCCCCATCGCGCTTTCTACGATGTTTATGTTTATGTTCGCGAACCTCAGCTCCGACGGCAAGATTGACCCGGTGCCGGTTGCCGTCGTGGTGGACGAGGCCTGGGACGCTTCGACCTTTAAGGACGTGGCGACCTCGCTTGCCAAGGAGGGCGACGATCAACTGCTCGAGATCCACGAGTGCGACGACGCAGCCGACGCGAACCGTGCTCTCAAGGCCGGCGGGGTCGCGGGCATCTACACGGTCGATGTCGCGGGCACACCCAAGCTCACACTGCTTTCGAGTTATGACAGCTCGCGCGCCTCGTCGGTGCTCACCGACCGCAGCATTCTGGAGACGGTGGCAAGCTCGTATGCGCAAAATGCCGAGCTCATGTCCCAGATTGCCCAGGACAACCCGGCGGCGCTCGCCGACCCGGAGGCGGTTGCGCGCGCCCTGTCGCTCGAGGGTGGCACCCGCCGCGTAAGCCTGACGCGCACCACGCCCGATGGCACGGTCATCTACTATTACGCGCTCTTTGGCCTGGTCGCGATGATGTCTGCCGAGTTTGCCGCCTTGAGCGTCGTCGATCTGCAGCCCAATCTGTCGGGCCTTGGCGCGCGTCGCTGTGTGGGCGGTCTTTCCAAGACGGCGTCGCTGGCCGGTATCTTTGTGGGCTCGTGGCTGGTCTCCTTTGCCTCGATGACGATCGCAATCGGCTACGTGCGCCTGGTCGTGGGCGTCGACTTTGGCGGGCGCGAGGGGCTGTGTTTGGTGGGCGGCGCCGCTTCCGCGCTTGCCGCCACGGGCCTGGGGCTCTTTGTGGGCACGCTTCCCGTTAAGGGCGGCAAGGCGTCCAAGTCCGGCATCCTCACGGGCTTTGCTACCACGTGCGCCCTGTTCGCCGGCCTCTACGGCGAGCCGGCGATGGCGCTTGCCGACGACGTCGCCCGCGCCTGCCCGGCCGAGTGCTGGCTCAACCCCGTCAAGCTCATCTGCGACATGTTTAACCGCCTGTATTTCTTTGAGGACCTGGGTCCCTTTGTCATCCGTGCGGGCGCGCTGGTCCTCATGACGCTGGTGTTTGTTGCCGCCGCCACGCTGATTATTGGAAGGAGCCGCTATGAGCACCTTTAAGACTGCGCTGCGCATGGCGCTCGCGCATCCGTTCTACCTGCTCATCTATACGGTGTTCATATCGCTGATGGGTGTGTTCATCGCGGCATCGGTGAGCTGGAACTCGTCGCAGCTCACCGAGTACAAGCCCTACGACGCCAATGTGATTGTGGTCGACCGCGACGACAGCGACCTTTCGCGTGCGCTTACCAAGCATCTGGGTTCGCGTTTTGAGCTGGTCACGGGCATCGGCGACGATACGTACGATCTTGCGGACGCGCTCTCCAAGAGCAATAGTGCCAAGGGCAGCGCCGACTGCGTGTTCTTTATCCCGGAGGGGTTTGAGGACGACCTCGTTGCAGCCGCCCGCGTGGGGGAGTCCCTGCCCAAGCTCGATGTGACCTACGGTGCTGGCACCATGGCAGCGGCGCTTTCGTCTGCCGAGGCCTCGCGCTGGATCTCGCTCGCGGGCGCTGCGGCGGCCCTAGAGCCCGCTGCTTCTAACGGTGACGTCGCCAAGGCTGCCGAGCATGCCGCTGCAAAGCGCGCGGAGGTCCAGATCGAGCAGGTCAAGGTCGACTCGACTGCCGCCGCCACGCTCGAGTCGTATTTCAACTTTGACGCGTACGCGATTATCTCGTCGGTCATCGTATCGGTGGGGTTGGTGTTCTCGGGCATGAACGAGCCCGAGCGCGTGCGTCGTATGGATGCCGGCCCGGTCTCCGAGCGCCAGCGTTCGCTTGCCGTGTTTGCGGCCGCCGCCGTGCTCACCGTCTGCATCTGGTTTGTGTCGAGCATGATGGGCGTCGTGGGCTTTGCCGGCGCGGTTGCCGAGGTCGGCGTGGGTCGTGTGTGCCTGGCGCTGGCGGCGACGTTTGCCCTGGCGTGCACGCCTCTGGCCGTTGGCTTTGCGCTGTCGAGCCTGGGTGCGCGCGAGGAGCTGCTTAACGGTGTGGGCAACCTGTTTGGCATGCTCATGACGTTTTTGGGCGGCGCTTGGATGCCGCTGTCGCTGATGGACTCGGCCGTGCAGACGGTGGCGCACTTTGTGCCGACGTATTGGGTGAACGACGCGATTGGCAAGGCGCTCGCTTCGGATCTGACGTCCACCGTGTTGGGCGACATCGCCTGCGACCTGGGCGTCACCGTGCTCTTCGCCGCCGCCATTGCCGCCGTAGGCCTGGCCCTCTCACGCGCCAAATCCCGCGCCTAGTCTGAAATAAATCCTAGGCCTCGCCCCAAAATAGTTCGCCAAGGTTTACTATTAGGCTCATAAAGTAGTACGAGGCTAACAATGGGGGATACCATGGCAACGCAGGAAGCCTACGTCCAGGTTAAGGATCTCAAAAAGCACTACGGCGACGGTGATGCGCGCCTGACGGTACTCGATGGCATCGACGCGTCCATCAACCGCGGCGAGATCTGCGTCATGCTGGGGCCCTCGGGCTCGGGCAAGTCGACCTTTCTCAACCTGATCGGCGGCCTGGAGGATGCTGACGGCGGCTCCATCATGGTGGACGGCTGCGACCTCACGGTGCTCAAGCCTACCGACCTTGGCGAGTATCGCCGCCGTGAGCTGGGCTTTGTCTTCCAGTTCTACAACCTGGTGCCCGACCTCACCATCAAGGAGAACATCGAGGTCACGGCGCACCTGTCCAAAAACCCGCTCAATGTCGACGACCTGCTGCGTTCGCTGGGTCTCTACGAGCACCGCAACAAGTTTCCGCGCCAGGTCTCAGGCGGTCAGCAGCAGCGCTGCGCCATCGGCCGCGCGCTCGTCAAAAATCCGGGTCTGCTGCTGTGCGACGAGCCCACGGGCGCGCTCGACTACAAGACGTCCAAGGAAATCCTGCAGCTCATGGAGGACGTCAACCGTACCTATGGCTGCACCATCATCATCGTTACCCACAACGCCGCTATCGCCCGCATGGCCAACCGCGTGCTGCGTCTGCGCGACGGGCGCATCGTCGAGGACGAGCTCAATGAGTCGCCGGTCGCGGCCGCCGAGCTCGATTGGTAGGCAGCGCCATGTCACCTCTTGCAAAACGACTCCCGCGCGAGCTGCGCCGCAATATCGGCAAGTACCTGGGCATCTTTCTGCTTATGTGCGGAAGCATCGCCCTCACGTCGGGCTTTTTGCTCGCCGCGCACTCCATCGGCCGCCTCATCGATGACATGCGCGATGCGTACACGATTGAGGACGGCCGCGTGACCACCTCCTTCGAGGCCACTAAAGACCAGCTCAAGGCCGCCGAGGACGCGGCCGACGACGTCGGCGGCGTCACGCTCTACAAGAATTTCTCCATCGACGCCATCATCAAAAAGACCGCCGGCGACGACGGCACCAAGCGCACGCTGCGCACCTATGCGCATCGCACCAAGGTCGATATCGCGTCCTACTGTGAGGGCAAGCAGCCCAAGGCGGATGACGAGGTGGCCATCGACCGTGTCTTCGCCACCAATAACGACCTCGCCGTGGGCGATAAGGTTGAGCTTGAGGGCCGCACCTACACCATCTGCGGCATCATGACCCAGCCCGATAGCCAGGCGCTGTTCCTCAACAATTCGGACTTTACGGTGAACACCATCACCTATGGCGTGGCCGAGGTCACCGATGCCGGCTTTGCCGCGCTCGAGGATGCCGGTGGCGCACCCGCCTACACCTACTCCTTCACCTTTGCCGATCGCGACCTCCCCACCGCGGATCGCATCGATGCGGAGCAGGATATGGTCGAGGCGCTGACCGATGCCGATGCGCGCGTGGACGATCTGATCGATGCCGATTCCAACCAGGGCATTGGCTATGCGCGCGACGACGTAGACGGCGACTCCATGATGTGGATGACGCTGCTCGACATTATTATCGTGATCATGGCGTTTGTCTTTGTGGTGCTCACCGACGCCACCATCGAGGAGGAAAGCGCCATCATCGGCACGCTGCTCGCCAGCGGCTATCGTCGACGCGAGATCGTGCTGCACTACCTTGCGCTTCCCGCCATCGTGGGCGTGGTCGCGGCGCTTTTGGGCACTGCGCTCGGCGTTGTGTTCTTTACCGAGCCCATGCGCAGCCTCTATTACGGTTCGTACAGCCTGCCGCCCTTCCAGGTGTACTGGAGCTGGGAGATCTTTGTGAAGTGTGCCGTGGTTCCCGCCGCCGCGCTCATCCTCATCACGCTGGTGGGTCTGCTTCGCAAGATGGGCAAGACGCCGTTGCAGTTCCTTCGTCACGAGGCGAGCGGCAAATCGGGCACCAAGCGCGGCCTGCAGCTGCCGGAGCGCATGGGTTTTGTTTCCCGCTTCCGCCTGCGCATCTTCCTGCGCAACCTGGGCAACTTCGCCACGCTCTTCGTGGGCATTGCGTTTGCCTCGCTGCTACTGCTCTTTGGCCTGGCGATTCTGCCCACGATGACGCACTACGCGGACAACCTCGAGACAAGCCTGGTCGCCGAGCACCAGTACACGCTCAAGGCGCCGCTGGAGCTCGAGGGCACTGCCGAGGAGCGCGAGCAGTGGTCGGCACTCGAGCGCTTGCAGTCGGTTGACGGCGCGCTGCTTTCCGCCGCTCAGGATGCCGATGACGAGCTTGACGACGCGGCCGATGCTGCGCAGGCGGCAGCCGATGCCGCGACCGCATCTCCGTCTGCCGAGAGCCTGACCGCAGCGCAGGATGCGCTTGCCAAGGTCCAGGACAAGAAGGGTGCGCTCTACGCGCGCCTCGATGACCTTGCCGATGCCCTCGGCTGCAACCGCGGCGAGGCTGTCGACCTGATCGACAAGGCGTCGAAAATCGACGCTGACAACGACGACATTCACCCGGTTAACACGACCGGTAACGGTGCAGACAAGATCGCGCAGACCGAGAAATATGCCGTTTACCAGCTGCAATACGACCGCGGCGATGGAAATGGCGAGGAGACGATTTCCGTCTACGGCATTTCATCCAATTCGCGCTATTGGAAAGACCTCAACGTCGGCGACCGCCGTGTCGTCTTTGGCGGCGGCCTACTCGACAAGTTTGGCTGGAACGAGGGGCAGAAGGTTAAGCTTCGCGACAAGTACGAGGGCAAGAATTATTCCCTTGAGTACGCGGGCAAGGACTGTGCCTGGGGCTCCAAGTCGGACATGAATATCTATATGAGTATCGACGACTTTAACGAGCTGTTCGGCAACGACGCTGCCTACTTTAACGGCTATGTGAGCGACGAGAAGCTCGACCTCGATGCTCGTTACTTTGCCGGCGACACCACGCCCGACGACATGCGCGCCGTGGGCGACCAGTTCATCGGCATGATGAGCAAAATGATCGGCATGATGGTTGGCCTCGCGGTGTTTATCTTCCTGCTGTTTATGTACCTGCTGACCAAGGCTGTTATCGACCATAGCGCCCGGTCGATTAGCTACATGAAGGTCTTTGGCTATCGAGATAGCGAGATCTCGCATCTGTACATCCGCTCGATCACGCTGTGCGTGGCGGCGTCGCTCGTGCTGAGCCTGCCGGTCATTATTGGCTCACTCACGGCCATCTTCCGCTCGATGCTGCTCGCCTACAACGGCAATATCGAGATCTACGTGCCCGCTTGGTCCATGGTTGCATGCGCCGGCATTGGCTTTGCGACCTACCTGGTCGTGGCGCTGCTGCACACGCGCTCCATCAAGCGCGTGAGCCTCTCCGAGGCGCTGAAGGTCCAGGAATAGAGAACCGCCCGCACGCGGGGCACGAACCGAAGGAAGGGTGCCCCCGCGTTATTTGCCCGCCAGGCCTGACATGGGCAAACGCGCGCAACGTCAGACTTCCCCGAACAGAAGGAGACCCATGGCAAGATCGGCAGAGGAGCTCAAGCAGCTCTCCATCAAGGAGTTCACCGAGGCGGCAAAGGTCTACGAATCCGGCCATGGCGGCATTTACGAGATGTGCAAGGACGACTATCCGCAAATGCTCGAGGAGCTTGAGCTCGAACCGTTCGAGGACGCGCTCGACGTGGGCTGTGGAACCGGAGCTGTCCTAGAACTGCTCCACGCCCGGTACCCCAGCAAGCACTTGACTGGACTCGATCTCACACCCGGGATGATCGACGTCGCCCGGGCAAAGCAGCTCGATAACGTCAGCTTTGTCGTCGGAGACGCGGAGGCACTGCCCTTCGAGCCCCGGAGCTTCGACGCCGTGCTCTGCTCTAACAGCTTCCATCACTACCCGCATCCGGAGAGGTTTTTCGCCGAGGTGGCACGCGTCCTTCGGCCCGGCGGGCGACTGGTCCTTCGCGACTACACCTCGAACGATGTCGCGGTCTGGCTCATGAACAACATCGAGCTACCGCTGGCACGCCTCTTGGGCCATGGCGACGTGCGCATCCTCAAGCTGTCCGAGCTACGCGCGCTCGTCGAGGAATCCGGGCTCACCCCGCTCAAGCTCGAGGCACAGAAGGGATTCCGCGCGCATCTGGTCGCGCGAAAGGGCTAGCGGTCCGCGCCAGGACGCTCCGTCACGCCAGGGCACGCCATCAAACCAGATTGTGGCCACGCCAGAACGCGCCACCAAACCAAGGCGCGCCGCCACAAACGTGACGGCGCGTCCCTAGCTGCCAGGTGGCGAGGCACTCATTTAAGTCCGTCCCCAATGAGTGGTTTCAGTCATTTAAGTCTGTCCCCAATGACTAGGTGCCGTACTTGACTTTAACTCTGCTTTAACTGATACCATCCTCTATGTCTGTAACGCCATATAGACAGAGGGGATATATCTATGACCGCAACTGCACCCGCAGCGCCCGCTAAGGTGTACTTCACCAACCTGCGCACGCATGCTCGCGAGAGCCAGCTCGACAAGCTCAAGCGCCTCATCCGTCGCGCCGGCATCGAGCAGATCGATTTTGAGAACAAGTTCGTCGCTATCAAGATTCACTTTGGCGAGCTGGGCAACCTGAGCTTTTTGCGCCCCAACTACGCCCGCGCCGTCGCGGATGTCGTGAAGGAGCTGGGCGGCAAGCCCTTCCTCACCGACTGCAATACGCTCTATGTCGGTAGCCGCAAAAACGCGCTCGAGCACATCGATACCGCCTACCAGAACGGTTTTACCCCGTATGCCACGGGTTGCCAGATCATCATCGCCGACGGCCTCAAGGGCACCGACGAGGCGCTCGTCCCGGTCGAGGGCGGCGAGTACGTGCACGAGGCCAAGATCGGTCAGGCACTTATGGACGCCGATATCGTGATTAGCCTCACCCACTTTAAGGGTCATGAGCAGGCCGGTTTTGGCGGCGCTATGAAGAACCTGGGTATGGGAGGCGGCAGCCGTGCCGGCAAGATGGAGCAGCATGCCGCCGGCAAGCCGAACGTCGCGACCGAGCACTGCGTTGGCTGCCATGCCTGCGAAAAGATCTGCGCGCACAACGCTATCTCGTTCGACGGCACCCGCGAGCGCGAGCTTGCAAGCGGCGCTACTCGCACGGTGCACGTGGCCGCCATCGACCACGATCGCTGCGTGGGCTGCGGACGCTGCATTGCGGCATGCAACCAGGACTGCATCAAGCCCGGCTATGACGCCGCGGCCGACGTACTCAACTGCAAGATCGCCGAGTACACCAAGGCCGTCGTCGACGGCCGCCCGAGCTTCCACATTTCGCTCGCCATGGACATCAGCCCCAACTGCGACTGCCATCCCGAAAACGACACGCCCATCGTCAACGATATCGGCATGTTCGCGAGCTTCGACCCGGTCGCCATCGACCAGGCCTGTGCCGACGCCGTCATGGCATCCGAGCCGCTGCCCAACACCGAGCTCACCGATAGCGCGGCTAAGATGGAGCACAACCACGAGCATCTGGAGGGCGAGCAGGCCAAGGATCCCTTCTGCATCACGCATCCCGACACCGACTGGCGCGTGTGCATCGCGCACGCCGAGAAGATCGGCTTGGGCACGAGCGAGTACGAGCTCATCGAGGTCAAGTAGCGCTTAACTATTGGACAAATCAAGCGCTTTTGTAGCGTTAGTTGAGCAAAAGCCGCCCGTGAGCACAGTGCCCACGGGCGGCTTTTTGAAAGTGCTAGGGGGCCAAGATAAAGCAGTAAACTGCGCTATTTGCCTAAAAATTCTCGTCGAGGAAGTTGTCGACCGTGTTCCAGTAGAGCTCGGGGTCAACTTGCGCACTCTTGGCGTGGGTGGCGCCATGGATAGTGAGCTTTTGCTTGACATTGCTGGCGCACGCGTCGTAGTTTTGGTCGAGCATGCTGTACGGCACAAAGGTGTCTTGGTCACCGTGGATAAACAGCATGGGAACCGTCGCGTGTCTGAGTTGCTCCACACTGCTCGCCTTATGAAAGTCGTAGCCTGCGCGCACGTTGCACACCAAGTTTGCTACATCGAGCAAGGGAAAGCTGGGCAGACCAAATACATCCTTGAGCTGCAGGGAAAACTCGTCCCAAACGCTTGTATAGCCGCAGTCCTCGATAATGCATTTCACGTTTGCGGGCAGAGATTCCCCCGCGACGTTCATGGAAGTTGCCGCACCCATCGACTCGCCAAAGACCAGGATGCGCGCCTCGGGGTCGGCTGCAACGATCCGCCCAATCCATGCAACGACATCGAGCCGCTCGGGCCAGCCCATGGCGATATAGTCGCCGCCGGAGCGCTCGTGGGCGCGGGCGGCGGGTGCGAGTACGTTCATGCCGCGGTCGTGGAATCGCTTGACGTATCGAGCCATGCCGATGGGCTCGTTGGTATATCCATGCAGGCAGACGGCGTAGTCGTGTGTGCTCTCCGACGCAGCAAAATACCAGGCGGCGAGCTCGGTTCCGTCATCTGCGGTGAGGCTGCTGCTCTTGCGGTTCTCTTTAAACCATGCCCGCGCCTCGGTATCCTCGGCATCCGGCTGCTCACCTTCTTTGTCGTTCTTGCTATCCTGCATCATCTTCATGGTGTATGGCGCGCGGGGATTCAGCGCGAAGTCAAACAGAAAGTTGCCGGCAAACCCCAGCAACGCGACAACGAGCACCAGCGCAACGACGCCGGTTATCTTGAGCTTTCGATGGGAACGTGCGTTTTGAGACATAAGAAGCTTTCCTATAAGATGTTAATACATCAACATTTAATGCAAGCGCATTATGGACGTTCGCCGTTGATGCGTCAACGGGCAAAGAATGGGTAAACAAAGGGTCACGTATGGTGCAAATTTCGCACGTACCTAGACGCTTTGATATAGTGTTGAGAACTCTTTACGTTGGAGGATGTAACCGGCATGTCCGATTCGAGCGACAGTTCTAAGCCGCGACCCAAGACCGCGGCCGTTCCACACTACACAGTGGGCGAGGAGATCATGAACTCCGTCACCCATGGTGTCGGCTGCCTGTTGGGTATCGCGGGCCTGGTGCTCCTGATTGTATTCGCCGCCCTGCGCGGCGGAGGCCCGGCCCACATGGCCGCGGCGATTGTCTATGGCGTCAGCATTATCCTCGAATACCTAGCCTCCACGCTCTACCACGCGATTCAGCCCGCGTGCGCCAAGCGCGTGTTTCGCATCATCGACCACAGCTGTATCTACCTGCTCATTGCGGGCAGCTATACGCCGTTTTGCCTTATCACGCTCGCAAACGACGGCGGCCCTGCGCTGTTCTTTGCCGTATGGGCCATCGCCATTATCGGCATCGCCCTCGAGTGCTTTATGCGCGAGCGTCAACCGCACTGGGTAAGCGGCCTGGTCTACCTGCTGATGGGCTGGCTCGTCGTCTTTAAGCTGCCCGAGCTCGTGTCGCTGCTCAACCCCGTGGCACTTGCCCTGCTCGCCGTCGGCGGCGTGTGCTACACCGCGGGCGTGCCGTTCTATATCGCCAAAAACGTGCGCTACCTGCACAGCGTGTTCCACCTGTGGGTGCTCGCCGGCAGTATTTTCCAGTTCATGGCGGTGATCCTCTTCGTAATCTAGCGACCACGCCTGCGCGCTCGCGTCCTTGTTTGGGCGCCGGTGCAATTGCCGTATCCGCCGTCAACGTTTTAATCCGACGTCCCGAATCTTGGAGGTTCGAGAAACTCCCGATGGACATAACCATCTCCCTTATCACCACCCTCGTTTTGACTCTCATCAACGGCTACTTCTCTATGTCCGAGATGGCGCTCACCACGGCCAAGCGCGCCGTGCTGGAGCACGAGGCCGAGGAAGGCGACAAGCGCGCCGAGCGTGCCATTAAGCTGGCTGCCGACTCCGACCAGCTGCTCGCCACCATCCAGGTCGCCATCACGCTCTCCGGCTTCCTGGGCAGCGCGTTTGCCGCCGATAACTTCTCTGAGCCGCTCGTGGACTGGATCATCAGCCTCGGCGTCACGGTCAATATCAAGGTCCTGGACAGTATTTCAGTTGTGGTGATAACGCTGGTGCTCTCGTATCTCACGCTGATTTTTGGAGAGCTCGTGCCGAAGCGCCTGGCCATGAAAAACGCCGAGAGCCTCGCCCTCGCGCTCTCCGGGCTCGTGTCCTTCATCTCCGTCGCCTTCAAGCCCATCGTCTCGCTGCTGACCGTCTCCACCAACGGCATGCTCCGCCTCCTGCGCGTCGACCCCGACGAGGAGGACGTCTACTCCGAGGAGGAGATACGCATGATGGCCACCGCCGGCAGCCAGAAGGGCACCATCGGCGCCGAGGAAAACGAGTTCATCCAGAACCTCTTCGAGTTCGACGACCTGCGCGCCGAGGACTTCGCCACCCACCGCACCCAGATGAGCGTCCTCTGGGCCGACGGCACGACCGAGGACTGGGAGAGGGAGATTTTCAGCTCCCGGCACTCGCTATATCCCGTGTGCAGGGATACTACAGACAAGGTCGTGGGCATACTGGACATCAAGGACTACTTCGCCCTGCCCGAGCGCGGAGTCGAGGCGGCGCTCAAGTCCGCGGTAAAGGAGCCGTATTTCGTGCCCGACAGCATCAAGGCCGACGTCCTCTTCCGCCGTATGCGCGAGGAGCACCTGCGCCTCGTCGTCGTGCTCGACGAGTACGGCGGCGTCACCGGCATCGTCACGCTCAGCGACCTGCTCGAGCTGCTCGTCGGCGACCTCGACGGCGGGGATAAAGACGCGGAAACTGAGGGAAATTAACAGATTATTGATAAATCTCCCGGGCTCCGGTGCTATTATATTCTGAAGCAAGTTATTGAAAAGGTGAAGCACAATGCGGGAAAGACTCATAAGATTCATGACCGGGCGCAACGGCGCCGACAATCTCTCAAGGGCGGTGTCCGTCGTTGTCATCGTGCTGCTCGTGGTGAGCCTGTTCTTCCACGGCGACGCGGCGCGCGCTCTCTGGATACTCGCCGTCCTGGGCATGGTCTACGTCTATTTCCGCATGTTCTCCCGCAACGTCTATAAGCGCCGCGACGAGAACGCGAAGTACCTGCGCGCCACCGCCGGGGTCAGGACGTATTTCCGCGGCCTGCGCGAGCGCTGGTCCCAGCGCCGGGATTACAAGTTTTTCCGCTGCCCCTCCTGCCGCACGCTGCTGCGCGTGCCCAAGGGGAAGGGCAAGATCAAGGTCGTCTGCCGCAAGTGCGGCAACTCCTTCATCAAAAAGACCTGATACGATATGTTCGGATATATCATCGCCAATAAGGATATCATGACCGAGGAGCAGGAGGCCCGCTACCGCGAGTGCTACTGCGGCCTCTGCCACGCGCTCCAGCGGCGCCACGGCACGATAGCGCGCCTGACGCTGACCTACGACATGACCTTCCTCATACTTCTGCTCAACTCCATGTATGAGCCGGAGGAGAGCAGCGGCACCGCCCGCTGCTTCATGCACCCCGTCCGCACCCACAACTGGGCCTCCAGCTGGGTCACGGACTACGCCGCCGACATGAACGTCGCCCTGGCCTATCTCAACTGCATGGACGACTGGAAGGACGAGCGCCGCCTGACCCGCCGCGCCGAGGCGGGCATGCTCAGCGAGGAGTATTTCTACGTCACGCAGAAGTACCCCGAAAAATGCAAATTCATCACCGACCGCCTTGACGAGCTCTCGGCCATCGAGGCGCGGCGCGACCCGGACCCGGACGCCGGCGCGCGCTGTTTCGGGCGGCTGATGGGCGAGATCTTTGCCGAGGGCCCGGACGCGCTCTGGAGAGAACGTTTGCGCGTTTTCGGGCAGGAACTAGGCGAATTTATCTATATAATGGACGCGGTTCTCGACCTCGAAGGCGACAGGGCCGGCGGGCGCTACAACGCCGTCGCCGCCTTTGCCGAGGGTAAGACCGAGGATGACCTGCGCTACACCCTTACCATGCTTATAGGCGAGTGCGCCGCCGTTTTCGAGCGGCTGCCCGTCGTGAGGGACGCGGACATTATGAGAAACATACTCTATTCCGGCGTCTGGCTGCGGTACAACATGGAAATGGCCCGCAGGCATGGTAAAGAAGGGGGAGAACCCGTTGAATCGTGACCCATATGAGGTCCTCGGCGTCTCGCGGGACGCCACGGATGAGGAGATAAAAACAGCATACCGCACCCTGGCCAAGAAATACCACCCGGACCGCAACCCGGGCAACAAGGCCGCTGCGGAGCGCATGAACGAGATAAACGCCGCCTACGACGCCATCAAGAGCGGCAAGGCCGACAGTTACAGCACGGGCGGCGGCTATGGCTACGGCTACGGCAGCCAGCAGGGCTACGGCGGCCAGCAGCAGTGGGACCCCTGGGGCGCCTGGGGCGGCTGGCAGCAGAGCGACTGGGGCTATCAGAACTCCGGCGCGCAGTATCAGGAGCGCAACGAGTACCGCGCCGCCGAAAACTACATCCGCGCGCGGCATTTTCAGGAGGCCATGACCGTGCTCTCCTCCGTTCCCGCCGCGGAGCGCGACGCGCGCTGGTACTTCCTCGCGGGAATCGCCAATTCCGGCCTGGGCAACAAGATAACCGCCATGGAATTTGCCCAGCGCGCCGTCCAGCTGGAGCCCGACAACGAGGAATACCGCCGCTTCCTGGACGAGCTGCAGCACGGCGGCACGGTGTATACGAACTTCAGCTCCGGCTTCCCCGCCGGGGACTGGATAAGCTCCAACAAGTTCTGCCTGAGCCTGTGCGCGGCGTCGTTCATGATGCGCTTCTGCTTCTGCAGGTGCTGATATGACCACATTGAAGGACTTTTTCGCGCGGCATCCAAGGACCGCGCTCGGCTTTTCCGGCGGCACGGACTCGGCCTACCTGCTCTACGCGGGCACGAGCCTCGGCGCCGACGTGAGGCCGTACTACATAAAAACGCAGTTCCAGCCCGCCTTTGAGCTCGCGGACGCGAGACGGCTCGCAGACGAGCTCGGGGTGGAGCTCACCGTCATCGAGGCGGATATCCTCGCCGACGACGCCGTCGCGGCGAATCCGCCGGACCGCTGCTATCACTGCAAACGGGCGCTGTTCACGCTCCTCGCCGAGCGGGCGGCGTCCGACGGCTATTCGGAGCTCATCGACGGCACGAACGCCTCGGACGACCCCGGCGACAGGCCCGGCACCCGCGCGCTGAGGGAGCTGCGCGTCCTATCGCCGCTGCGCGAGTGCGGCATCACCAAGGCCGACGTGCGCCGCCTCTCGCGGGAGGCGGGGCTCTTCACATATGCCAAGCCCTCCTACGCCTGCCTCGCCACGCGCGTGCCGACGGGCCGGAGGATAGAGGCCGGGGCGCTGGGCAGGATAGAGGCGGCGGAGAGCGCGCTGAGGGCGCTGGGCTATGACGACCTGCGCGTCCGGCTCTGCGAGGGCGGAGTGAGGCTCGAGCTGCCTGAGAGCGAGCTCGAGCGCGCCGTGCGCGGGCGGGGCGAGATATTGCGCGCGCTCGACGGCATGGGCCGCGTGACACTGGACTTGAGAGGGCGTTGAGAGAGTGAAAAAACAGGATGTGCTGCAAATTCTGCGCGAGGTCGAGCGCGGCTCCGTGAGCGCCGAGGAGGCCTTCACGCGGCTGAAGCTGGCCCCGTTCGAGGACATAGGCTTCGCCAAGGTCGACCACCACCGCGAAATGCGCCAGGGCGT
>SKEU01000844.1_pt1 | contig 17506 bp, 14 predicted proteins | sample 4819571 | NCBI WGS metagenome assembly SKEU01 (sample SAMN11008801, study PRJNA524170) | human gut metagenome | biome: Human fecal sample; material: Feces; isolation source: fecal sample from pouch patient p8, p16 | host: Homo sapiens | place: Israel: Tel-Aviv | collected 2015-06-23
GTTTCGATCTGCGTATCGCCGTTATCGGTGTGCTTGATGATGGCAACATTGCCCTTTGCGACCTGCTCAGTCACATCATTTGCCGTCTGATTATGCTCCACGGTATAAAGCTGCGGCTCTGCGCCGACCTTATGAACGGTAGTATCAAGAAGATAGCCCTCAGACGGATTAATCTCACGCACCGTCCAATCGTCATCGCAGATATATTCCTTGGTTACGAACCGTCCGCTCTTGTCGGTGGTGTAGGTATCCACAAGCATTTCACCCTTATAGATGCCATAGACCGCACCGGCAAGAGAAGCATCACCCTGCGCCGTACCGGTTTCAGCGTCGCTCTTGGTAACGGTCACAGAGAACTTCTTCAGAATATTGAGGAAGCTACGATTTGCAACCTCGTTCCAGCGGATAGGCGCAGACTGCGCTTCGGGAATGACATAGCGAACGGCGGTGTCCACTTCCTCCACCGTATAAGGAAAAGAGCCGGAAATGAGGACATCTTCAAAGGTCGCCACGCCGTTTTCATCGGTCACGGCATACTCATCTACGGCAATGCCGGAGAGTGAAGTGCCGTAAAGGTGAAAGGTCACGCCCTCGTTGAGATTATCCTCCGAGGACTTCACGATCTGCAAATCTCCACGCTTGAGCTTGTTGTTGAAGGTCACAGTGGAAACCTGACCGGAAACGACCGTCACACGGCGGGACTCCTGCGGCTCATACTTGTCGTAGTCCATTTCGGTCACGGTGTAGACACCGGGCATCAGGTTATCGATCTGAATCTCGCCCTTGGCGTTGGTCTTGACGGTCTGATTGACGCCATTGCCGGTAACGGTGAAAGTAAGGTTGTCTACCTTTCCGTCCTCAGAGGTCTTGATGATCTTAGCAGAACCGTAGGATACCTTCAGATTGAGAAATGCCTGCTGTAGGACTATAATACATCTTGGACAAGCGAATAAAAAAGTATGAGAAATAGGGTCTCCTGTGATATAGTTAAGCTACCACACCAAACACACCAGAAAGGAGACCATATTCCTCATGTCAAACAGTATAACACAAGACATGGCCTTCCGGCAATCCCTAATGCAGTACGCCCAAAAATATGGTGTCAGCCGCGCCAGTCGGAAGTACAACAAAAGTCGTTCATACATCTACTTCTGGAAAAAGCGCTGGGACGGAAGTGTGGCGTCCCTGGCCTGCGCGTCCAGACGTCCGCACAGCCATCCAAATCAGCACACGGAAGACGAGCTGAAGCTCATCCGTGATATGCGCCGCCGCAATCCGACGCTCGGAATGCTCGAGCTGTGGCATCGGCTGAGGCAGCGCGGCTATAGCCGTTGTCCGGAAAGTCTGTTCCGCGTCATGCGCAAACTGGGACTGTTTCCGGCGGAAAAGCCGAAAAAGAAGTTTTTCGACAGCCGCGTGCTCATCGCGGAATTCGCCGCGGTGTGCGCTTTGGTGGCGCTCATACTGCTCTCGAACAAGATCCGCGCCGAGGCGCCGGACACCTTCAAATACTTCGCCGAGCAGGGCGTGGCCATCAAGGTCATCTCCGGCGACAACGCCATGGCCGTCTCCGAGGTCGCCAAGCGCGCCGGGATAAGGGGCGCGGAGAGCTATGTGGACGCCCGCACGCTCGAGACCGACGAGGACATCGCCGCCGCCGTCGAGAAATACACCGTGTTCGGCCGCGTGACGCCGGACCAGAAGCGCAGGTTCGTCCGCGCGCTCAAGGCCGCGGGCCACACCGTCGCCATGACGGGCGACGGCGTAAACGACGTGCTCGCGCTCAAGGAGGCCGACTGCTCCATCGCCATGGCCTCCGGCTCCGACGCCGCGAGCCAGGTCTCGCACATCGTGCTGCTGGAGTCGAACTTTGCCGCCATGCCGTCGGTCGTCGCCGAGGGCAGGCGCGTCATAAACAACATAGAGCGCTCCGCGGCGCTCTTCCTCGTGAAAAACATCTTCTCCTTCGCCCTTGCGGTCATCTCGCTCATCTTCACGCTGCCCTACCCGGTCACCAGCGCCCAGATGAGCCTCGTCTCCGCCCTCACCATCGGCGCGCCGGGCTTCGTGCTCGCCATGGAGCCGAACACCGCGAGGATAAAGGGCAAATTCCTGCCCAACGTCATCTACCGGGCCCTGCCCGGCGGCCTGACCGACCTCATCCTCGTCCTCGGCGTCATCCTCTTCTGCATGGTGTTCAAGGTCGGGGAGAACATGATGAGCACCGTCTGCGCCATCATCCTCAACATCGTCGGCCTCATGGTCGTGCACTACACCTGCAAGCCCTACAACCTGCTGCGCAAGGCCATGATGACAGGCCTGACCGTGGCCTTCGTGTTCTGCGTGCTGCTGCTGCCGCAGCTCTTCACGCTGACCTCCCTGGACCTGCCGGGGGCGATGATACTCGTCGTGTTCGCGCTGCTCTCGGCGCCCGCGCTCATGGTCATACGCCGCGCGCAGGACAAGCTCAAGTCCGGCATAGACTCCCTGCGCAGCCCCGGCCGCCACGCCGGGGAGCGGAAGGTCAGAAGGCCTCGGGCAAAATGACGTCCTCCCGGGACACCTTGTCCCAGGAAAAGTGCGGCACCAGCTCCGCGGGCGTGACGGGCTCAGGCCTGTCTATGAGCCCGCACATGTGGGCGAGGCGGCCGGTCAGCTCCTCGGGCGTGAAGCGCCGCCGGAGCTCGGCCATGTTCAGGTCGCCCTCGCGCTTTGAGAGCTTGCGCCCGCCGGGGGCCGTGAGCAGGGGGGCGTGGCAGTAGTCCGGCGCCTCGCCGCCCAGCGTCTCTATGAGCCACTTCTGCCTCGGCGCTGAGGACAGCAGGTCGCGCGCCCTCACCACGCGCGTGACGCCCATCTCCATGTCGTCCACCGAGACGGCCAGCTGATAGGCAAAGACCCCGTCGGAGCGGCGGATGATGAAGTCCCCGCCCTCGCGCGCGAGGTTCTCGCGGTACGGCCCGTAGTGGCCGTCGGCGATGAGGATGTCCTCGTCCGGGACGATGACCTTCGCCGCCGGGGCGCGGCGCTGCGCGGCCTTTTCGGCCCCGGTGTAATAGCGGCACTTGCAGCCCGAGGGGCGCTCCTCGCCCGGGTGCGGCGCGCTCGCGGCCAGCCGCTCCGCGCGGGAGCACCAGCAGGGGTAGACCAGCCCGAGGCTCTGCAGCCGCTCAAAGGCGGCCTCGTAGCGCTCCGTGCGCAGGCCCTGGCGGCAGGAGGGGTCCTCCGGCCAGCCGAGGTCCCAGTCGAGGCCCAGCCAGCGCAGGTCCTCGGCCATGAGGCGCGCATATTCGTCCCAGCTCCGCTCCGGGTCCAGGTCCTCGAGCCGGAAGAGCAGCTCCCCGCCCAGGGAGCGCACGTCCAGCCAGGCGAGCAGGGAAGAGAGCATGTTTCCAAGGTGCAGCCGCCCGCTGGGACTGGGCGCGAAGCGGCCGCGTGGCTTTGTGTTCATATCGGCCTCCGAGTCGATGGTTTTCAGATAGTTCGAGGATAGCATATTTTTGCCCGTATGGGAACAGGAAAAGAATTTGGGGGAATCAGCCATTATACGCAAGCTGCTCGGCGAGGTATGGAGCTTTATAAGGACGCACAGGTACTGCCTCCTCGCGCTGTATTTTGTGGTGTACATAGTCACGTTCTTCATCATTGAGGAGCACACGCCCACGGAGGGCTACTGGGTCACGGACACGGTCGTGGACGACTACATCCCGTTCGTGCCCGGCTTTGCGATTTTCTATATCATCTGGTACCCGCTCTTCGCGGCGGTGGGCATACCCACCATGCTCAAGGACGAGGGCGCGTTCCGCCGCTGGATGTACTACAACATGTTCACCCTCTCGGCGACGCTCATACTCGACGTCATCATCCCGAACGGCCAGCACCTGCGCCCGGAGGACGTGGAGGCGACGAGCTTCGGAACCTGGATAATGACCATCATCTGGGCGGCGGACACGCCGACGAACGTTTTCCCGAGCATGCACGTTCTGGGCTGCCTGGGGGACATCCTCTGCGCCTTTGACAGCAAGATATTCACAAAGCCCTGGCGCGCGGTGATAACCGTCGCCTGCGTGCTGTGCATGGCCTCCACGGTGCTGGTGAAGCAGCACGCCTTCATAGACACCGTCGGCGCCCTCATCTTCGCCGTGCCCGCGTTTTTCCTCTTCTACCGAAAACGCTTCCTGAGCAAAAACAAACAGCTCCGCGAGGCATAACGCCCCGGAGCTGTTTTTTGTGTTGGACACGCCGGTGGAAAGACGCCGGGCCACGGCCCCGGGCGGGTTTTGCTGTTGAAATGGGCTTGCTTTTGGGGTATAATATCATAGTTTAAGCTCACACATAAGAGGCGGAATATGAGAGACAGCATTTATATAAAAGGCGCGAGGGAGAACAACCTCAAGAACATCGACCTCGAGATACCGCGCGAGAAGCTCGTGGTGTTCACGGGCCTCTCCGGCAGCGGCAAGTCCTCGCTGGCGTTCGAGACCATCTACGCCGAGGGGCAGCGGCGCTATGTCGAGAGCCTCTCGAGCTACGCGCGCATGTTCCTCGGCCAGATGGACAAGCCCGACGTGGACTACATCGAGGGCCTTTCCCCCGCCATATCCATAGACCAGAAGACCACGAGCCGCAACCCGCGCTCCACGGTCGGCACTGTCACGGAGATATACGACTACCTCCGCCTGCTCTGGGCGCGCATCGGCGTCCCGCACTGCCCCAAGTGCGGCAGGGAGATTCGCCAGCAGACCATCGACCAGATAGTGGACCAGGTGCTCGCCTGGCCGGAGGGCTCCCGCATACAGGTCATGGCCCCCGTCGTGCGCTCCCGCAAGGGCGAGCACGCCAAGGTGCTCGAGGACGCGCGCAAGGGCGGCTATGTCCGCGTGCGCGTGGACGGCTCGGTGTACGACCTCTCCGAGGAGATAAAGCTCGACAAGAACAAAAAGCACAACATCGAGGTCGTGGTGGACCGCCTCGTCGTCCGAGCGGACTCGGCGCGCAGGCTCACGGACTCGGTGGAGACCGCGGCTTCGCTCGCGGGGGGCCTCGTGCTCGTGGACTGCCCCGCGGACGGGCGCGAGCAGCTCTTTTCCCAGAACTACGCCTGCGAGGACTGCGGCATCTCCATAGAGGAGCTGACGCCGCGCATGTTCTCCTTCAACAGCCCCTACGGCGCCTGCCCCACCTGCGCGGGCCTCGGCAGCCAGCTGCGGGCCGACCCCAGCCTGCTCATAAAGGACCCGGAGCTCTCCATCCTCCAGGGCGGCCTCCAGGCCCCCGGCTGGGCCAACGTCAAGGGCGACAGCATCGCCAAGATGTACTACGACGCCCTCGCGAAGAAATACCACTTCAAGCTCACGACGCCCATAAAGGACCTCTCCAAGGAGGTCATGGACGTCCTCATGTACGGCACCGGCGGCGAGCCGCTGGAGCTGCAGTACGAGACCGCGCGCGGCACGGGCACGCTCCGCCAGCCCTTCGAGGGCCTGGTGAACAGCCTGGAGCGGCGCTACCGCGAGACGCAGAGCCAGTCCATGCGCGAGGAGTATGAGGAGTACCTCGGCGAGTACCCCTGCCCGGACTGCGGCGGCAAGCGGCTCAAAAAGGAGGCCCTCGCCGTCACCGTGGGCGGCATGTCCATCATCGACTTCTGCGACATGCCGGTCACAAAGGAGCTGGCCTTCATCGAGGCGCTGCCCCCGACCCTCGGCGCGCGGGACATGATGATAGCCGACCGCATCCTCAAGGAGATACGCTCCCGCCTCGGCTTCCTCGCGAGCGTGGGGCTGCAGTACCTGACGCTCTCGCGCGCGGCGGCGACGCTCTCGGGCGGCGAGAGCCAGCGCATCCGGCTCGCGACGCAGATAGGCTCCTCGCTCATGGGCGTGCTCTACATCCTCGACGAGCCGAGCATCGGACTGCACCAGCGCGACAACGACAAGCTCATCAACACCCTCAAGGAGCTGCGCGACCTCGGCAACACGCTCATCGTCGTCGAGCACGCCGAGGAGACGATGCGCGCGGCCGACTGGATCGTGGATATCGGCCCCGGCGCGGGCGTCCACGGCGGCGAGGTCGTCGCCCAGGGCACGGTGGAGGACATCTGCGCCGAGCCCCGGAGCATCACGGGCCAGTACCTCTCCGGCGCGAGGAAGATACCCGTGCCCTCGAAGCGTCGCAAGGGAAACGGAAAAAGCCTCCTCATCCGCGGCGCGAGCGAGAACAATTTGAAGGATATTGACGTCGAAATACCGCTCGGCGTGCTCACGGCCGTCACCGGCGTCTCCGGCAGCGGCAAGTCCAGCCTGATAAACGAGGTGCTCTACAAGACCCTCGCCGCGGTGAAGAACCGCGCCCACGTCCGCCCCGGCCGCTGCCTCGGCATAGACGGGCTCGAGAACGTGGACAAGGTCATCTGCATCGACCAGTCGCCCATAGGGCGCACCCCGCGCTCGAACCCCGCGACCTACACGGGCGTGTTCAACGACATCCGCGAGCTCTTTTCCACCACGCAGGACGCAAAGCTGCGCGGCTACGGCCCGGGGCGCTTCTCCTTCAACACCAAGGGCGGGCGCTGCGAGGCCTGCTCCGGCGACGGGCTCATAAAGATAGAGATGCACTTCCTGCCGGACATCTACGTCCCCTGCGACGTCTGCAAGGGCAAGCGCTACAACCGCGAGACGCTGGAGGTCCGCTACAAGGGCAAGAACATCGCTGACGTGCTGGACATGACCGTGGAGGAGGCTCTGGACTTCTTCCAGAACCTGCCCAGGATCCGCGACAAGATACAGACCCTCTACGACGTCGGCCTCGGCTACGTCAAGCTCGGCCAGTCGTCCACGACGCTCTCGGGCGGCGAGGCGCAGCGCGTGAAGCTCGCGACGGAGCTCGCGCGGCGCTCCACCGGCGCGACGGTGTACGTCCTCGACGAGCCGACCACGGGCCTGCACACGGCGGACGTGCAGCGGCTCATCAGCATCCTCGACCGGCTGACCGACGCGGGCAACACCGTCGTCGTCATCGAGCACAACCTCGACGTCATCAAGGTCGCGGACCACATCATCGACCTCGGCCCCGAGGGCGGCGACGGCGGCGGCACCGTGGTCTTTGCCGGCACCCCCGAGGGCTGCGCGGAGTGCAAAGAGAGCGCGACGGGCGAATATCTGAAAAAGGTGCTTGAGAAATGACAGACTTCATCGTTGAGGCCATAACCGGCGCGGACGTCGGCAAATACCTCGCCACCTTCATCATCTCCATGATCCCGGTCATAGAGCTGCGCGGCGCGATACCCATAGGTGTCGGCCTGGGCCTCTCGCACGCGGAGGCCATGGGCATAAGCATAATCGGCAACATGCTGCCCGTGCCCTTCATCATATTGTTCATCCGGCCGATCTTCCGGTGGATGACGAGAAAGAGCGGCAAGCTGGCCCGCCTCGCCGAGAAGCTGGAGACCAAGGCCGAGGGCAAGTGGGACAAGATACACCGCTATCAGTTCTTCGCCCTGACGATATTCGTGGCCATACCCCTGCCGGGGACGGGGGCCTGGTCGGGCGCGCTCATCGCCGCGGTGATGAACATGCGCCTGCGCAACGCCCTGCCCTCGATACTGCTCGGCGTGCTCATCGCGGGCATACTGGTCAGCGGCATCACCTACGGCTTCACCTCTATCTTCAACTGACACAAAAGCGCCCGCCGCCCCATAGACTGTGGCATAGGGGGTGACGGCGTGTTCTGGAAAATACTGCTCTGCGCCGTGGCGGCGGGGCTGGTCGTTGTGTTCCTCTGGTCGCTGAAGGGGACGCTGCTGCTGCCCGTGCGCTGCGGGCGGAGGACGGCCCTGGAGATCAGGCTGGCCGTGTCCGGCGCCGAGCCCAGGCTGGAGGAGACGCTCAGCGCCCTCGTCTGGCTGAGGGAAAACGGCACGCTCAGGGGCCGGATAATCATCGACGACTGCGGAATGGACGGTGACACGCGCGAGACCGCCCGGCTGCTCGCAAAGCGCTGGGACTGCGTGGACATCGGATGGGATGGGGAAGAATGGACGAACACGAAGAATTGAACGAGCTCTCGGGCCGGGTGCTCCACGTCATCTACGCCAACGAGGAAAATGGCTACGCCGTGCTCCGGCTCGACACGCTCGACGGTGGGGTCACGACCGTGGTCGGCACCCTGCCCGCGGCCTGCCCCGGCGAGGAGCTGCACGCCTTCGGCGAGTGGATGACCCATCCCAACCACGGCCGCCAGTTCAAGGCCGAGTACGCGGAGCGGAGCCTGCCCCGGACGTCGGAGGCCATCTACTCCTACCTCGCGGGCCGGGCAGTCAAGGGCATAGGCCCCGCCACCGCTACGCTGATAGTGGACCGCTTCGGCGAAAAGACGCTGGACGTGCTCGAAAACCACCCGGAGCAGCTCGCCGAGATACGCGGCATAACCCGCGAGAAGGCCCTGCGCATGTCCGCGGAGTTCCGCCGCCAGGCGGGGATGCGGCGGCTGATGGAGTTCCTCTGCGGCCACGGGCTGCGCCCGCTGCTGGCCGTCCGGCTCTACAGGTTCTACGGCGAGGACGCCATGGACGTCATCGGCGGCGACCCCTACATAATCTCCGCGCCGCACATCGGCGGCTCCTTTGCGGAGGCCGACCACCTGGCCTTCGACCTCGGCTGCGAGTCCGACGACCCGAACCGCGTCCGCGCCGCCGTGGTATTCGAGCTCCGGCACAACGCCGGGAACGGCCACTGCTTCATTCCCGCGGACAAGCTCACCGCCGCGACGGCCCAGTTCATAAACACCGAGCCGGAGCGCGTCACCGCCGCCCTCGACGAGCTCGCGGAGCGGCTCACCGGCGCGGACCGGGCGGTGCTGGAGCTCTCACGCGGCGGCGCGGACTTTGAGGCGGCCTCGCGGGTGCTGTACGACTGGGCCCGGGGGCTCATAGAGGAATACGCAATATGACGAACGAGCCGGGGGCGCGCGCCTCCGGCGCGGTTTTTCTCTTATTTGTCCGGCAGCCGCGCCATGAGGGCGGGGCCGTGCTCGCGCAGCCAGGCGCGGCGGGAATTGTAGTCCGGCAGCGTCAGGGCCACCTCGGCCCAGAAGCGCCCGGAGTGGTCCATGTGCCGCCGGTGGCAGAGCTCGTGGACGACTACGTAGTCGAGCACTTCCGGCGGGCAGAGCAGCAGCAGGCAGTTGAAGCTGAGGTCCCCCCTCGCCGAGCAGCTGCCCCAGCGCGTGCGCTGAAAGCGATAGCTGATGCGCCCAAAGCTCACGCCGAGCCGCCCGGCGAAGTGCTCGACGCGCGCGGGGATGGTCTCTTTTGCGCGGCGGCGGAGCTCCTGCTGCTCCGCGTCCGTGAGCTTCGGCAGGTCCGCGGCCGCGGCGAGGCGGCGGCGCGCCCGGGCGAGGTGCTCCTCTATCCAGCCCGCGCGCTCGGAGAGGAAGCGCGCTATCTCGCGCTGCGGCAGTCTCAGCGGCGCGCGCACTATGACGCGCAGGTCGGGGCTTATCTCCACGGACAGCGTCCGCCGCCTGCTGCGTATTATCTCGGGCGTATAGTTCACGGCGCCTCCCCCCTTCCGCGGCCATGATAAGCCCCCGCTCAGCGCCTGTCAAGTCAAAAGCCCCGCCCATACGGGCGGAGCTTTTTTCACTCTTTACCGGCCTGGTCGCGCTTGCGGAGGCGCTCGGCGCGGGCGAGGTTGTAGTTCATGGAGTAGTTGCGCAGGCACTCGTGGAGCATCAGCTCGGCCACGGCGGCGGCGCGCGCGGCGCCGGGGTCGTCCGCCGGGAGGGCCTTTTCTATGTCCGCGGCCCGGATGAGGCTCGCGGCCATGATGGCCTTGTCCTTCGCCAGAGCCGTCATCTCCGTCATCGCCTCGGCTATGTCCGCGGGCAGCTCCGAGTCCAGCGTGAAGCCCAGCTCGGTTATGATGTCCCGCCGGACGCCTATGCCCAGCCTTATGAACTCGTGCCCCGCCTCGTCGCGCATCACGCTCTCCGCGGCCGGGGCTTGCGGATACTCAGCCGCCATCTTTCGCTCCTCCTTGCTTCGGCTCCTGACACCGCTGCCTGTACTCTATCAGGCCGCCCATGTCCAGTATGCCTATGTATCTGCCCTGCAGGTCGATGAGCCCCAGGCCCTCCAGGTGGTGGAGCTCCTTGAGGCAGGTTATGCGGTTCATGAACAGCATGTCGGCCAGCTGGTTCTGCGTGACCTTCTCGTTGAGATATATCACGCCGCCCTGCATGTGGCTCCTGCGCGAGGCCATGACTATCAGCCAGTCGCTGACCAGCCAGCCGACGTTGTGGTTGGTGCTCTTGCGCAGGATGTCCTGGCAGACCATGAGGTCGCGCGTGGACTGCGTCAGCACGGCGCGGGTGAAGTTGGCGTCGTTTTGCAGCAGCTTGCGCACCTTTTCCATGCTTATCGAGTACAGCGTGCTGGGCTCCCGCGCCTCGTAGCAAAAGGCGCAGGGCCGGTCGAAAACGGCGTAGCTGCACAGCAGCAGGTTGTTGCTGTTGTAAGCGTCGAATATCCGCCGGCGGCCCTTGACCGTCTCGTAGGCGATGACGTAGCCCTTTTCAAGGTAGTAGCAGGCGTCCACGTCCTCGCCCTGGGCGATGATTATCTCGCCCTTTTCAAACTCCAGCTGATATTTCTTCTTGCACAGCTTTCTGCACAGATAGCTCGCGTCGAGCTCCTTGTCCCTGCCGTCGAAGTAGCTGTCATTTCCCGAATACGTGCTTTTGGGCTCCATAGTCACACACCGCCAGGCCCCGTTCTGCGCCGTTTGCCGCGGAGCTTCATCAGGGGGTCGAATTTCTTGTGGTGGGCCCAGTCGAGCACGGTCTCGGCCCACTCGCGCAGCCGCGCCGCGGCCTCCGCCTCGGAGAGCTCTTCCAGGTCCAGGATCAGCGTGCCCTCGTCCGCCTCCAGGGCGGCGAGCATGCGCTCATACGCCTCGGCGTCCCCGGCGAGCTCGCGGGGGGCTATCGTGCCCACGAGGGGCAGGTCCTCGCCCAGCAGCTGACCGAGCTGCCCGGCGCAGTCCGCGTCTGCCAGCTCCGGCCCCAGCACGGGGTCCAGCCAGCCCATGTCCTTTTCGCGTATCTCGGCGAGCACGCGCCCAAAGCGCGCCGCGCTGTCCGTGTCCGCCGCGCCCGCCACGTCGAAGGGCAGCACGGCCGAGGCCGCCTGGCAGGGCTCCACGAGCCCCTTCACCCGGCTGCCGTCCGCTCGCTCGAGCTCCACCAGCGCCCAGCCGCCGGAGATGACGCGCAGGTCCGAAAGAGCGCGGATGAGCAGAGCGGTCGCGCCGCTCTGCTCCTTTCCCTTTAAAAATGCGCGAAATTCCATGTCAGCCTCCCGAGATAGGCGCGCTGTGGAAGTTTTCCTTCATCCACTGCAGGTGCTTGACGTTCTCGTGCACCCGCTCGCACTCGTCGCTGCAGGTCTCGGCGGCGGGGTCGGCGTTGTAGAACACCTTGCCGCAGACCGGGCAGGGCTTTATCGTCTTTTCCGCGAGCATCTTCTTGCAGGCGGACTCCAGCATGGTCTGCAGCGTCAGCGCGGCGAAGGGCTCCTCCACCATGCGGCCGTTGCGCGTGACCTGGGCGCGGTTATAGAGCACGGCCAGCCAGTCGAGCCAGGCGCTGATGTTGGCGGCCTTCTCGCTGTACTCGCGGGAGAACACGCCGGCGTAGTTGTCCCCGGTGCGCCCCGTCGCGGCGAAGACGGCCTCGCTCATGTCCGCGCGCACGTCGGGCAGCGTGAGGTAGTTGTCCTCCTCCAGCGCGAGGCCCAGCAGCCCGAAGCGGCGGGCGAACTTCATGTTGCGGCCCATGACGTCGTGGTCGTCTAGGACGATGTTCATGAGCTCCGCCACGTTCCGCCCGAGCTTCACGGCCACGTCGTAGCATATGGGCACGGCGTTGGCGGCGGGCTTTATGCAGTCCATGCCGCGCTCGTCCTTCACTATATCATAGTCGCTGTATTTTATCCAATAGGTCGAATCCATTGAGAACCTCCAGTCACTTCCTGGACTGAGCCAGCTTTCCTTTCTCGCCCAGCTCGGGGATGAGCAGGCCCACGATGCCGCAGAGCACCAGGAACACATAGGCGGTGACGAAGACTGCCGTGTAGTTGTTTCCGGCGGCGCTGGCGATTATGGTGGGCAGGGCGAAGGACATGATGCCGAGGGCGGTCTGGTTCATGCCCGCGGCGGTGCCGATGCTGTCGGGCTCGAAGTCGCCGGTGAGGGGCAGCAGCGGTATGCGCGTAAAGCTCACGCCCACGGAGCCGGAGCATATTATGCCGCCTATGGCCATGAGCACATAGGTCCAGGCGCCTGTCGGGAGCAGGTAGCCCAGCAGGTAGAAGGCGCCGCCCACGATGCAGATGAAGGCGTAGGGGATGTTTATCTTCCCGAGCTTGCCTATGACCGCGCCGGAGATTATGCCGCCGAGGATGAGGCAGAAGTTGAGCACCGTGCCTATCGTGCTGGCCATCTCTATGGACGCGCCGCGGGCGGTGAAGGCCTGGGTTATGTACGTGTTGATGAGCAGCGAGGCGCCGACGGCGAAGCCGGTGCAGAACATGACCTTCCAGAGGTTCTTGCTCTTGAGCACCTTGGCGAAGCCGCCCTTGTTCGCCGCGGGGGCCGCGCCCTCGGGCATCGGAGCCGCCTCGGGCTCCTTGACGACGAGCACCCAGCCGACGAGCAGCACCGCGCCGAGTATGGCCACGCCGGTGAAGGCGGCCTCGAGGCTCGGATAGGCGTTGCCGGTGGCGAAGGCGAGGGTCGTGCCGAGTCCGCCCGCCGCGCCGAAGAAGCCCATGGCCAGCGGCATCTCCTCAGGCCGGAACACTATGCCGACCATCTTGGGCCCGACTATGGTTATCGGCAGCAGGAAGGTGCCGATGAGCACCGTCGCGAGCAGGAGCTCGATATAGGTGTGGGCAAAGATGCGCCAGACCATGCAGGCCACGGTCAGCGCCAGGGTCAGGGCGGTGAAAAGCTTCACGCCCTTCTTGTCCAGCACGCGGCCCACGATTATGCTCAAAAACGCGCCGGGCAGGCAGCCTATGGTAGAGATCGCGGCCAGCTCGCCCTCGTCGATGTTGAATTTGGAGAGCGTATCCAGCGCGCGGACAGCGAAGATCATGTTGGAATAGTAGAGTATGGCCGTGCCGAGCATCAGTATCGCCAGCACCGTCCACTTGTATGCACTGCTGCGTTTCATAAGATATCTACCCCATTTTCAGCTGTGAGCAGGCGGCAGAGCCTTGCCGCCTGCTCAGAATGTGGTTTATTTACTTGCGGATGCCCTCCAGGAAGCGCTTGACCATGACGCGGACCTCCTGGATCTTGAACTCGTTGTTGCGGATGGGCAGGGCGCCCTCGACGGAGAGCTCCGCGGCCTTGGCGATGACCTCGTCGGTCAGCTCCTTGCCAGCGAGGTACTCCTCGACCTTGGTGAGCTCCACCGGCACGGGGGCGACGCCGCCGAGCACGAGGCGGATGTCCTTGCCGCCGGCCTTGTAGCTCGTGGCGAGGGACACTATGGCGAAGTCGAGGCTCTTGCGGATGCGGAACTTCTCGTAGTGGGTGACGGCCTCGGCGTCGGGCTTGACGACGATCTCCTTGACGATCTCGCCCGGCTCGAGCTGGTCCTTGGTGTCGAGGTGCTCGGTGAAGAACTCGGCGGCCTTTATCGTGCGCTTGGTGGTCACGATGTCGGCGTCGAGCAGCAGCAGCGCGGGGCTGATGTCGCTGGCGTTGACGGAGTAGCAGCCGCAGTTCATGCAGCGCTTGGCCTCGGCCTCGGCGGCCTCCTGGCTGATGGTCACCGTGTCCTCGCGCTCGAGGTTGCGCTCCTCGACCGGGATGGAGATGTCCTTCACGCCGCGGTGCAGCTCCGAGAAGCTCGGGTCGAACTTCAGGAAGCCGTCGTGCTTGTACACGGGCTTCGCGATGCCGACGCTCTCGTTCATCGCCTCGGCCGCGTTGCGGCCCTGGCGGATGGCAGAGATGACCGTGCTCGGGCCGGAGACGATGTCGCCGCCGGCGTACACGCCCTTGTGGCTCGTGGCCTGGCTCTCCTCATCGACCACCAGGCGGCCCCTCGCGCTCGCGTAGTCGCCGAGGAAGCTCAGGTCGACCTGCTGGCCGGCCGCCATCAGCACGCTGTCCGCGTTCACGATGGTCGTCTCGTCCTCGTCGTAGTGCAGCACCAGCTTGCCCTTCTCGTCGCGGGTGTAGAACGTGCGCTTGAGCTCCATGCCCGTGACCTGGCCGTCCTTGTACAGCGCGCGCTTCACGCCCCACTGAGGCATGATCTGCACGCCTTCCTCCTTGGCGCGCTCGATCTCCTCGCGGGAGGCCGTCAGCTCGTTCTCGGGCTTGCGGAAGATGAGCGTCACGCTCTTCGCACCCAGGCGCTTCGCCGTCACCGCAACGTCCATCGCGACGTTGCCGCCGCCGATGACGATGACGTTCTCGCGCTTTTTCTTGTTCATCCACTTGTTGACCTCGACCAGGAACTCCAGGCCGAACTCCGTGAACTCCTCGCCGTCGAAGCCCAGCACCGGGCGCTTCCACGCGCCGGTGGCGTAGAACACCTTGTCGAAGCGGCGCTCCAGGCTCTCCGCGTCAAAGTCGCGGCCCAGCTCCTTGCCCATCTCGAAGTCCACGCCCATGCCCTTGATGGCCTCGGCGACTTCGTCGACGTAGTGCTTCGGCAGGCGGTAGTTCGGGATGGCGTACTGCAGCATGCCGCCGGCCTTCTCCATCTTGTCGTACACGGTGACGCTGTGGCCCGCCTTGCGCAGGTAGTACGCCGCGGTGAGGCCCGCGGGGCCCGCGCCGACGACGGCGACATTGACGCCCGTCTCCTTCTCGGGGGCCTTGTAGTAGACGTCCTTGTGCTGCATGGCGTAGTCGCCCAGGGCGCGCTCGACGGTGTGGATGCTCACGCAGTCGTCGGCGTTCTTGATGTCCTCGGTGGCCATGACCGTCATGCGGTTGCAGTGGTTCTCGCACAGGTGCGCGCAGACGCGGCTGGTGATGGTGGGCATCGGGTTCACGCGGTAGAAGATCTCAGCCGCCGCGGCCCAGTCGCCCGCGCGGAGCTTTTCCATGTAGGCGCCGATGTCCGTGTTGTTCGGGCAGCCGCCGGAGCAGCCGACGGGGTTCGCGACCTTCATGCCGCCGAAGATGGAGTGGAAGCGGCTGTCGCCCTTGAGGGCGTAGCACTCGGCGCCGCCCTTGCGGGCGCAGTCGAGCCTGCCGCCGCTGCCCTCGGGGTAGCGGTAGAACCAGCAGCGGACGTCCTGGCAGATGTTGCCGCCGATGGTGGCCTTGTTGCGCACCAGCGGGGACGCCACGGAGTGGGCCGCCTCGCGCAGCACGGCGGGGAGCTTGGCCGAGGCCTCCACGTCCTTGAGCTTGGTGAGGGCGCCGATCTTCACGCTGTCCTCGCCCTCTATGTACTCAGCGCCTTCTATGCTCTTGAGGTTGACTATCTTGTCCGGATATACCGGCTGAATGCGGGTGCGCAGCTCCGTCATGAGGTCGGTGCCGCCGGCCATTGCGAGGTTATCCACCTTGCGGCCGTCCGCCAGCTCCCTCGAGGCCTCCTCGAAGGTCTTGGCATTCACATGCTTGAATTCCTGCATCTTCGCTCCTCCTTTAACCTTCTTTGAGGGCCTGCAGCACGTTCACCGGTGTCGCAGGGTACTTCATGTACGGCTTGCCGATGGCGTTGCCTATGGCCATAGCGATGGCGGCCGCGCCCGCGGAGCCCGAGATCTCACCGACGCCGACAGCCTTGAAGCGGGAGATGTTCGGCTGGCTCTCCTTGATGACCAGGTCGATGGGCGGGAATTCGTTGAAGGGACGCCACTTGTAGTCGATGAGGTTGTTGGTCATGATGCGGCCGGTGTAGTAGTCGTAGATGGTCTCCTCGAAGGTGCCGGTGTCCACCATGGCGGAGCCTATGGACGCCTGCAGCTGCATCTCGCAGGCCTTCGGGTCGATTATCTGGCCGACGTCGGTGCCGATGAGCTCGCGGAGCAGCTTGGCCTCGCCGGTCTCGACGTCGACTTCCATCTCGACGAAGTTGATGCACATATTGGGCTGCGCGTAGTTGGCCTTCCAGCGGCCGAAGCCGGTGATGGAGGTGGAGTACGGGATAATGGCGGCCCAGGGGAGCTTGTTCTCGGGCTTGTTGCTGACCCAGACGAAGCCGTCGCAGGTCTCGATCTCGGTGGGAGAGCAGCGGAACACGGCGGCTGCCATGGCCTGCAGCTGACGCAGGGCGTCCTCGGCGGCGCGGGTGGCGGCGGTGCCGGAGGTCAGGGTGCCGCGGCTGCCGCAGAGGCCGAACTCGACCGGGTTGTCGACGGTGCCGGTGTTCGTGACGGTGACGGACTCAAAGGGCACGTTCAGCACCTCGGCGACCATCTTGGCGCAGGCCGCCCTCTGGCCCTGGCCGGACTCGACGAGGGACTGGTTGAGGATGACGGAGCCGTTGGTGTGCAGGCGGACGATGGCCTCGGAGTTGTCCTCGCCGACGTCGCCGTTGCCGTGGATGGAGACGCCGACGCCGATGCGCTTGGAGCCGTTGACGGCGGTGGGCTTGTACCAGCCCTTGAACTTCTCCTTCCAGCCGAACTTCTCGGCGGCCTCGAGGATGGCCTGGCGGTAATCCACCTCGTGGCAGGTCCACCAGTTGCAGTCACGCCACATATAGCGGTCGCCCGCGTGGACGAAGTTGTCGTGGAAGAACTGCACGGGGTCTATGTTCATGTCGGCCAGCATGTGGTCGATGACGGGCATCATGGCGCTCTTGAGCTCCTGGCCGCCGAAGCCGCGGACGGTGCCGCAGGAGATGGTGTTGGTCGCGTACATGCAGGTGTCGATGTCCCAGTTCTGGCACTTGGCGAGCGCGACCTGCATCTCGCCGAGGCCGACGGCGGTGATGCAGTAGCCGGCGTCGTCGGTGTAGCCGGGCATGACGTACCAGTGGCCCTTGACGGAGGTCATTATGCCGTCCTTGATGGAGAAGCGCGCGGTGAAGCGGGAGCCGAGGCGCATCTCGTGGATGGTGAGCTGGTCCTCCTTGTTCATGCGGAAGCGGACGGGGTGGCCGGTCAGGCGGGAGAGCAGCGCCGTGTAGAGGCACATCAGCGTCATCTCCTGCTTGTTGCCGTAGGAGCCGCCGACGTTGAACACGCGGCTCTCGATGACGGAGTCGGCGGGCATACGGCCGACATCGGGCGGCATCTTGGGCACGCGGTCGGACTGAGCGGTGGCCCACATGAGATACTTGTTGTTGATGTCGTCGTAGTACATTATCATCTCGGGCGGCTCGGGGGCGAGCGGCGCGGGGTTGGTCTCGAAGTAGCCGGTGCCCTCGTAGACGTAGTCGGCCTCCTCGCAGGCCTTGTCGCAGTCGCCGCGCTCGACGGCGAAGAGCATCTTCTCGTCGCCGAAGCCGAGGTCCTTCTCGT
>SKEU01000854.1_pt1 | contig 17337 bp, 8 predicted proteins | sample 4819571 | NCBI WGS metagenome assembly SKEU01 (sample SAMN11008801, study PRJNA524170) | human gut metagenome | biome: Human fecal sample; material: Feces; isolation source: fecal sample from pouch patient p8, p16 | host: Homo sapiens | place: Israel: Tel-Aviv | collected 2015-06-23
TTTGAAGGCTGAGGTAATTTCGCGGGTAGTCATCCCTCTGGCATACAGCGCCAGGATCTGGTTGTCCATGCCGGTAATGCGGGTCTGATTTTTCTTCACCAGTTGTGGTTCGAAGGTATTTTCACGGTCACGCGGCGTGTTAAGTTCGATCTCGCCATCATCGCACAATACCGTTTTTGACGAGTAGCCATTACGGGTATTAGAGCCTGATTTAGGAGCATTTTTCTCATGACCGAGATGGTCAGTCAGTTCTGCATTGAGCGCCGTTTCGACGGTAAGCTTTGTCAACATGCGTGAAAACTGGTTGAGGTCGGCTTCGGTTTTAAGGCCTTTGGCCAGTTCAGCCGCAAGGACTTTAAGTTTCTTTTCGTCCATCGTTTGCCTGTCTCCGTTGTTGGAGTGAACATATCAAAAACAGGCAATTACACAATTTTAATTACAGTCTCTTCAGAATGGGTAATCAGTGACCGTCCTGACGGTCACTTTAAAGAAAATGCATATTACACAGAATGGTAAACAGGCTCAACATAGAGCTTGAAGGTAGTTGTTGCCTTGTAATAAAATGTGTGATTCATAGACATCGTTTCAATTTTCTCAGTTCAAGTTCAGGCTTGTAATTCTGTTCCTGTATATGCTCTTCATTGGGCTGATAGTTTGCATGAACGGCATCGGAGTATGGTGTTTTCTCAGCAAGTTCAAAGTAGCGTTCCATCGGAGTTTTACCGTTGTGAGCGCTATGAGGACGTTCCCTGTTATAGTAATGCTACCATTCTGCTAGCAATCCCTTCAGGTCATCAGCAGAAAGATCTACGGTAGCGTAAAACTCAGCTTTGTCTGTCTTTTGGGAACGTCCAACCTTTATTACATCAGGCGACAACTACCTTGAAAAACGCCGTTACTCACCGATCCCCTTCACGGTAATACGCACTATTGCCAGTGAGATTGAATGAAGTCGTTTTAACTCGCTTTGAATACGTCTTGCACCCAGATTTCGCTGAGAGCGTAACTTCCAGAATCAGAGCGACTTCGCAAGTGCTGGTTTTCGTTGATGGTGAACGCTTGGAGCGACGGCTGTAGCTTTCCAGACCAGCGATGCCCTGAGCCAGATATCTGCGCCACCATTTACACAATGTGGGCCGAGAAGTGCCACAGTGACGGCATACAAATGTCAACGACGGATGAAAAGTGGCTCTTACGCAACCTGGATGGAGATTTTCATGCCAGTGGACTCATGACCCTCTGCCTGAGTAGTTCAAATCCGGCTCGACCATACATCTGGCCTTTCAGCATTTTTAGTCGATTTACATGACTTTCGACAACCCCCATTATTCCAGCGACTGCTGATTGCCTCACATATAGCCGCAGCATCAGCTGCCATCCTTGCAGCCACGCGCCGAAGTTACCACTTTCTCGTTGCTCTTTTAACCACTCCCTCCATGGGTCCAGAAGTCCTCACTCTGGAGGCCGGGTTGACATTTCAGGGAATGTTCCTGAACACACCCAGAGACTGTCTGTCACACGTGATAAGCCTGTAATACGGGATATTTCCCCTGAACCCACATCCCTTGTTATGTAGTGCCATAACCTCTGTCCAACGCTGATGCCGTTTTTGGCGGGTTTGCTGTTTAAGGCGTTCCGGACGACGGAGCGATGCTACAGGCACAGACAGTACTGGCTTAGGTGATTTCTTTGGTGACAACCCACTGGCAACAAGACGTATCAGAGGCATCTGTCTGTACATCATTCGTTCAGGCGCATCGCCAATATTTTTTAGCAGGTGCCATCGATCAGCTATCTGTCTGGCCTGAGGTGCACCTTCACGTGCTGCTGTCGCATAGACTCCGCCACGGTCACGTGAGACAACCTGTATTTCCGGATATTTTCTGAACCAGGTCGCCAGCGTACTCTGATCGCAACCGGGAAGCAGGACGAGGGGACGGTGAGTATCAAGATTGACGATTAACGTGCCGTAATGGTAGCCCCGATGCCACGCCCACTCATCAATACCGACATGAGGCGCGCCCGACTGTTTCGTCTCCGGGGTATTAATAACCCTGCGAAGAAGAGTATCAGCACTGCAACGTAGCCCCACTGCCGTTGCTGCCTGTTTCCCGGCCTCACCTCCGGCTATTAATCCCGGTTGACGTTGTAAATTTTGTAACGCCTGTGAATACTGCTGATGTGAACTGTGAAGGGAGGCTGAGACTCGGCAAAATTTTTCGTTAACAGGCAAGGGTTATGGCAGCACCAGAGTAAGATGCGTCTGGGCTGAGCAGGGTAAGTGCTGTATCTGGAGGCGATGGCATCTATGAACTGAGTAGCTGTGCTTAAGGTATTCAACACATAGTGCTGTTTTGCATTTTCCGGGGAGATGGAGGGTTATATACCGTCAGAGCTAATAACTTCTTGACCGTATTGCCATCAGCAAAGTAACCGTAGAAATCTCTTAAGTGAGTGTATTAAGTTACCCATAACTTAAAACGGCTTCACTGGTAAGCCTCATACATTTTCTTTCACTCAAGTTGTGGAAGCCCTCTTTCGTCGAACCGTTCGTTATAAATGCAAAAGATGTATGCTGACCCTCTCAAAGCCGAAATCATACAGAGTTTATGGAAAAGTGGTGAACCAGTCGCGTCGAAAGTAGATTGAGCTCATATCATTACTTGCTTTTGCAGCAGCGCCAGATAAATACAGTCACCATGCTAAATAATACAGCGGCAAATAATGCCATCACAATCAGTGCTATTGCGACACCTGTTTTCGACACCAATGGTACCAACAACGCGCAAAGCCCATAGCCAAGTGTGTGACTGCAAGCGAGCCAGCCCGCGCCTGCGCCGTCGGCCAGCTTATCATTCAGTAAAAGTTGATAAGCGGGGGTTGCCAGAGCAGCTCCAAATGACAGCACTGCACAGCCTAGGTAAAACAACCATAGCTGTTCAGCGAGCATGATAGCCAGACCACTACTCATCAACACCCCGGCACTCAGGAGCAGAGCCACTGGAGTCAGGCGCTGTGGACGGAGTACCACGAACTGCGCGATAAGCGCAGCTATTGCGGACAGCCCCAACAACCACGCCACCTGTTGGCTAATAGTGGTGGTATCAGTATCGAACTGGCGAGTAAGGGCTGGCGAAAGTCCAAGCTGCATCATGCTCATTGCCGCAGCCAGTAACATTGCGCAAAGCAGATAAGGCAGGCAATCCCGCTTCAGGCTGACGCTCTTGCGCTCCGGTGTGGGCTGTGGTGGTGTGCCGGGCAACCGCAGAAGCATCACCAGTGCCAGCGCTGGCGCTGCCATCAGCATCCACACTGGCGCCAGAGGGTGAATGACCAACATTGCCGCCGCGCACAGCGGCCCGAATAGCCTGCCGCAGCTCAGGCCGGAGCTGATGGTTGCCAGAGCGGCCATGCGATTCCCATCTCCCGCTCTCTGCAATGCCCAGACCTGACAGGCTGGCACCATTGCTGACACGGTCAGACCGTAGACGATCCGGGCGATGATTAATATTCCCAACCCCACCGCTTTTGTTACGGCACCGGTAGCCATCAGCACGCTTCCCAGCCCAAGCAGGGTAAAGCTTACGCCATATCCTCCCAGAGCCCACAGCACCACAGTCTTACTGCCAGTAAGGGAAATTTGCTTTCCCCACCATGGGGAAGATGGCAGAAACAGCATTGAGCCCAGCATCAGCAGGGCAGCCCATACAGACAGACTCAGATTTGTCTGTATGACCAGAACAGGGAGTACAACCAGCAGACCGTTCTGTCCGATACCGAGAAGACCGGCACTGAACGCCAGTGGCCAGCAGGACAGGGTTTTTTGGGGCGTATCTTCGATCTTAGATGACATTGTAATGTTTCAACACCATGTATTAATTGTGTTTATTTGTAAAATTAATTTTTCTGACAATAACATTTCTCATTGATAATGATAATCATTATTGACATAATTGTTATTATTTTACTGTGTAGGAGCTGTTTGATTATGATCCTGCCCTCTGAAAAATCCGCCACAGATGTGGCTGCGCAGTGCTTCCTGAATGCCTTGATTCGTGAAACCAAAGACTGGCAACTGGCGGAATACCCGCCAGACGAATTGATTATCCCGCTGGACGAACAGAAGTCGCTCCATTTCAGAGTGGCTTATTTCTCCCCAACCCAGCATCACCGCTTTGCATTTCCTGCTCATCTGGTCACGGCATCAGGCAGTTATCCTGTCGATTTTACCACTCTCTCCCGGCTTATTATTGACAAGCTCCGGCATCAACTTTTTCTGCCAGTTCCCCTCTGCGAAACTTTCCACCAACGCGTGCTGGAAAGCTACGCCCATACGCAACAGACAATTGATGCCCGCCATGACTGGGCCATCCTGCGTGAGAAAGCGTTGAATTTTGGCGAGGCTGAGCAGGCACTGCTGACAGGACACGCTTTCCACCCTGCACCTAAGTCTCATGAACCGTTTAACCGCCAGGAAGCTGAACGATACCTGCCTGACATGGCACCTCACTTCCCGCTGCGGTGGTTTTCGGTGGATAAAACGCAAATCGCTGGTGAAAGTCTGCATCTTAACCTTCAACAGCGGTTGACGCGATTTGCCGCAGAAAATGCGCCCCAGTTACTCAACGAATTAAGTGACAATCAATGGCTGTTCCCGCTGCACCCGTGGCAGGGAGAATATCTTTTGCAGCAGGTGTGGTGCCAGGCACTTTTTGCTAAAGGACTTATCAGAGACTTAGGCGAGGCCGGCACGTCGTGGCTGCCGACCACCTCTTCCCGCTCCCTCTACTGTGCTACCAGCCGCGATATGATCAAGTTCTCCCTGAGCGTTCGGCTGACCAACTCCGTCCGTACTCTGTCTGTGAAAGAGGTGGAGCGAGGAATGCGCCTGGCACGTCTGGCGCAAACCGACGGCTGGCAGATGCTACAGGCCCGCTTCCCTACTTTCCGGGTAATGCAGGAGGACGGCTGGGCCGGGCTGCGCGATCTTAACGGCAACATCATGCAGGAAAGTTTGTTTTCCCTGCGTGAAAACCTGCTGCTGGAGCAGCCGCAAAGCCAGACCAACGTTCTGGTTTCCCTGACTCAGGCCGCACCGGATGGCGGTGATTCGCTGCTGGTTTCGGCGGTAAAACGCCTGAGCGATCGCCTCGGTATCACTGTGCAACAGGCCGCCCACGCATGGGTCGATGCTTACTGTCAGCAGGTGCTGAAGCCTCTGTTTACGGCTGAAGCGGATTACGGCCTGGTGCTGCTGGCGCATCAGCAAAATATTCTTGTGCAGATGCTTGGGGATCTGCCGGTCGGATTTATTTACCGTGACTGCCAGGGCAGCGCGTTTATGCCTCACGCGACAGAGTGGCTCGATACCATTGACGAGGCGCAGGCGGAAAATATTTTCACCCGTGAGCAGTTGCTGCGCTATTTCCCTTATTACCTGCTGGTTAACTCCACTTTTGCCGTAACTGCTGCGCTGGGTGCTGCCGGGCTGGACAGCGAAGCGAATCTGATGGCTCGTGTACGAACATTGCTGGCTGAAGTGCGTGACCAGGTGACTCATAAAACCTGTCTCAACTATGTTCTGGAAAGTCCGTACTGGAACGTAAAAGGTAACTTTTTCTGTTATCTGAACGATCATAACGAGAACACCATCGTTGACCCTTCGGTGATCTATTTTGATTTCGCTAACCCGCTGCAGGCTCAGGAGGTCTGAATGTCTGGGGCAAACATTGTTCACAGCGGATATGGACTGCGCTGTGAAAAACTCGACAAGCCTCTGAATCTTGGCTGGGGGCTGGACAATAGCGCGGTGTTGCACTGGCCCGGGGAGCTGCCAACAGGATGGCTGTGCGACGCGCTGGATCAGATATTTATCGCCGCACCACAACTTTCAGCAGTGGTTCTTCCCTGGTCCGAATGGTGTGAGGAGCCACAGGCGCTGACGCTTTTCGGACAGGTACAAAGCGACATTATCCATCGTTCCGCTTTCTGGCAGTTACCGTTATGGCTGAGTTCTCCGGCAAACCGGGCCTCCGGTAAAATGGTTTTTGATGCAGAGCGTGAGATTTATTTCCCGCAGCGCCCCCCCCGTCCGCAGGGTGAAGTTTATCGTCGTTACGATCCACGCATTCGCAGGATGCTGAGTTTCCGCATTGCCGATCCCGTTTCTGATGCAGAACGTTTCACTCGCTGGATGAACGATCCGCGCGTTGAGTATTTCTGGGAGCAAAGTGGCTCACTGGAGGTACAGATCGCCTATCTGGAACGCCAGCTCACCAGTAAACATGCATTCCCGCTGATTGGTTGTTTCGACGATCGGCCGTTCAGCTATTTCGAAATCTACTGGGCGGCGGAAGACCGCATTGGTCGTCACTATTCGTGGCAGCCCTTTGACCGTGGCCTGCATCTGCTGGTTGGTGAACAGCAATGGCGCGGGGCCCACTATGTGCAAAGCTGGCTGCGCGGGCTGACACATTACCTGCTGCTGGATGAGCCCCGTACGCAGCGCACAGTACTGGAGCCACGCACCGATAACCAGCGCCTGTTCCGCCATCTTGAGCCTGCGGGATACCGGACAATTAAAGAGTTCGACTTCCCACATAAGCGCTCGCGCATGGTGATGGCGGATCGTCATCACTTCTTCACGGAGGTCGGTCTGTAATGAATCACAAGGACTGGGATTTTGTTAACCGTCGGCTGGTGGCAAAAATGTTGTCTGAGATGGAGTATGAGCAGGTTTTCCACGCGGAATCTCAGGGCGATGACCACTACTGCATTAACCTGCCGGGAGCACAATGGCGCTTCATCGCTGAACGTGGTATCTGGGGCTGGCTGTGGATTGATGCTCAAACGTTGCGCTGCACGGACGAACCAGTACTGGCGCAGACGCTGCTGATGCAGCTAAAGCCGGTGCTGTCAATGAGTGATGCCACTGTTGCAGAGCATATGCAGGATTTGTATGCCACGCTACTGGGCGACCTGCAACTGCTGAAGGCCCGTCGCGGACTGAGTGCCAGTGACCTGATTAATCTTGATGCCGATCGTCTGCAATGCCTGCTGAGCGGTCATCCTAAATTCGTTTTTAATAAAGGTCGCCGTGGCTGGGGTAAAGAGGCGCTGGAACGATATGCGCCAGAGTATGCCAACACCTTTAGACTGCACTGGCTGGCGGTAAAACGTGAACATATGATCTGGCGCTGTGATAACGAGATGGATATTCATCAGTTGTTGACGGCCGCAATGGATCCGCAGGAGTTTGCCCGCTTCAGTCAGGTCTGGCAGGAAAACGGACTGGATCATAACTGGCTGCCGCTGCCTGTACATCCGTGGCAGTGGCAGCAAAAAATCGCCACCGACTTCATCGCTGATTTTGCCGAAGGCAGGATGGTGTCTCTCGGCGAGTTTGGCGACCAGTGGCTCGCCCAGCAGTCGCTGCGTACCCTGACCAACGCCAGTCGCCGGGGTGGGCTGGATATCAAGCTGCCGCTGACCATCTACAACACCTCATGCTACCGGGGGATCCCTGGCAGATACATCGCTGCCGGACCACTGGCTTCACGCTGGCTACAACAGGTTTTTGCGACCGACGCTACCCTGGTGCAAAGCGGTGCAGTGATCCTTGGTGAACCGGCTGCAGGCTATGTCTCCCATGAAGGCTATGCCGCGCTTGCCCGGGCTCCCTATCGCTACCAGGAAATGCTTGGTGTTATCTGGCGGGAGAATCCGTGCCGCTGGCTGAAACCGGATGAAAGTCCGGTTCTGATGGCAACACTGATGGAGTGCGACGAAAACAATCAGCCGCTGGCAGGCGCATATATAGACCGCTCCGGGCTGGACGCTGAAACCTGGCTTACGCAACTGTTCCGGGTGGTCGTGGTTCCTCTGTATCACCTGCTTTGCCGCTACGGTGTCGCGCTTATTGCACATGGACAAAATATAACGCTCGCCATGAAAAAGGGGGTTCCACAGCGTGTTCTGCTGAAAGACTTCCAGGGCGATATGCGACTGGTGAAAGAAGAGTTCCCCGAAATGGACTCTTTGCCTCAGGAGGTTCGTGATGTTACATCCCGCCTGAGTGCGGACTACTTAATCCATGATTTGCAGACGGGTCACTTCGTGACAGTACTGCGTTTTATTTCGCCACTGATGGTTCGTCTTGGCGTACCTGAACGGCGATTTTATCAACTGCTGGCAGCAGTGTTGAGTGATTACATGAAAAAACATCCACAAATGTCAGAGCGTTTTGCGCTTTTCTCACTTTTCAGGCCACAAATCATTCGCGTGGTGCTGAACCCGGTAAAACTGACCTGGCCTGATCTGGATGGCGGCAGCCGCATGCTGCCGAATTACCTTGAGGATCTGCAAAATCCGCTGTGGCTGGTAACTCAGGAATATGAATCATGAAAAAAAGTGTCGATTTTATTGGTGTAGGGACAGGGCCATTTAATCTCAGCATTGCTGCGTTGTCACATCAGATCGAAGAACTGGACTGTCTCTTCTTTGATGAACATCCTCATTTTTCCTGGCATCCGGGTATGCTGGTACCGGATTGTCATATGCAGACCGTCTTTCTGAAAGATCTGGTCAGTGCTGTTGCACCTACAAATCCCTACAGTTTTGTTAACTATCTGGTGAAGCACAAAAAGTTCTATCGCTTCCTTACAAGCAGACTACGTACAGTATCCCGTGAAGAGTTTTCTGACTACCTCCGCTGGGCTGCTGAAGATATGAATAACCTGTATTTCAGTCATACCGTTGAAAACATTGATTTCGATAAAAAACGTCGATTGTTTCTGGTGCAAACCAGCCGGGGAGAATATTTTGCCCACAATATCTGCCTTGGTACAGGAAAACAACCTTATTTACCACCCTGTGTGAAGCATATGACACAATCCTGTTTCCATGCCAGTGAAATGAATCTTCGTCGGCCGGACCTTAGTGAAAAACGGGTAACCGTGGTTGGTGGAGGACAGAGTGGTGCAGACCTGTTCCTTAATGCATTACGCGGGGAATGGGGAGAAGCGGCGGAAATAAACTGGATCTCCCGGCGGAATAATTTTAACGCACTGGATGAGGCTGCTTTTGCTGATGAGTATTTTACACCTGAATATATTTCAGGCTTCTCCGGACTGGAGGAAGATATTCGCCATCAGTTACTGGATGAGCAGAAAATGACATCGGATGGCATCACTGCCGATTCTTTACTGACCATTTATCGTGAGTTGTACCACCGTTTTGAAGTTCTGAGAAAACCAAGAAATATCCGTCTGCTACCCAGCCGCTCGGTAACAACTCTGGAAAGTAGTGGTCCTGGCTGGAAGTTGCTGATGGAGCATCATCTGGATCAGGGCAGGGAGAGCCTGGAAAGTGATGTGGTGATTTTCGCCACAGGTTACCGTTCTGCGTTGCCACAAATACTTCCCTCACTGATGCCCCTGATCACCATGCACGATAAGAACACCTTTAAAGTGCGTGATGACTTCACTCTGGAATGGAGTGGCCCGAAAGAGAACAACATCTTCGTGGTCAACGCCAGTATGCAAACCCATGGCATCGCCGAACCCCAGCTCAGCCTGATGGCATGGAGATCTGCACGTATTCTTAATCGCGTAATGGGACGTGATTTATTCGATCTCAGTATGCCGCCCGCCCTGATTCAGTGGCGCAGCGGCACCTAGGGAAAACGCAGCCGGAGGCTGCTTCTTTAACTCGCTACACAGCATCTTTGGGCTGATTTTTTCCGCCCGTGTGGAGGAATAATGATGATAAGCAAAAAGTATACGCTTTGGGCTCTCAACCCACTGCTTCTTACCATGATGGCGCCAGCAGTCGCTCAACAAACCGATGATGAAACGTTCGTGGTGTCTGCCAACCGCAGCAATCGCACCGTAGCGGAGATGGCGCAAACCACCTGGGTTATCGAAAACGCCGAACTGGAACAGCAGATTCAGGGCGGCAAAGAGCTTAAAGACGCACTGGCTCAGCTGATCCCTGGCCTTGACGTCAGCAGCCGGAGCCGCACCAACTACGGTATGAATGTGCGTGGCCGCCCGCTGGTCGTGCTGGTTGACGGCGTGCGTCTCAACTCTTCACGTACCGACAGCCGACAACTGGACTCTATAGATCCTTTTAATATCGACCATATTGAAGTGATCTCCGGTGCGACGTCCCTGTATGGCGGCGGCAGTACCGGTGGCCTGATCAACATCGTGAGCAAAAAAGGCCAGCCGGAAACCATGAAGGAGTTTGAGGCTGGCACCAAAAGTGGCTTTAGCAGCAGTAAAGATCACGATGAACGCATTGCCGGAGCTGTCTCCGGCGGAAATGAGCATATCTCCGGACGTCTTTCCGTGGCATATCAGAAATTTGGCGGCTGGTTTGACGGTAACGGCGATGCCACCCTGCTTGATAACACCCAGACCGGCCTGCAGTACTCCGATCGGCTGGACATCATGGGAACTGGAACGTTGAACATCGATGAATCCCGGCAGCTTCAGTTGATCACACAGTACTATAAAAGCCAGGGCGACGACGATTACGGGCTTAATCTCGGGAAAGGCTTCTCTGCCATCAGAGGGACCAGCACGCCCTTCGTCAGTAACGGGCTGAATTCCGACCGTATTCCCGGCACTGAGCGGCATTTGATCAGCCTGCAGTACTCTGACAGCGCTTTCCTGGGACAGGAGCTGGTCGGTCAGGTTTACTACCGCGATGAGTCGTTGCGATTCTACCCGTTCCCGACGGTAAATGCGAACAAACAGGTGACGGCTTTCTCTTCGTCACAGCAGGACACCGACCAGTACGGCATGAAACTGACTCTGAACAGCAAACCGATGGACGGCTGGCAAATCACCTGGGGGCTGGATGCTGATCATGAGCGCTTTACCTCCAACCAGATGTTCTTCGACCTGGCTCAGGCAAGCGCTTCCGGAGGGCTGAACAACAAGAAGATTTACACCACCGGGCGCTATCCGTCGTATGACATCACCAACCTGGCGGCCTTCCTGCAATCAGGCTATGACATCAATAATCTCTTTACCCTCAACGGTGGCGTACGCTATCAGTACACTGAAAACAAGATTGATGATTTCATCGGCTACGCGCAGCAACGGCAGATTGCCGCCGGGAAGGCTACATCCGCCGACGCCATTCCTGGCGGCTCAGTCGATTACGACAACTTCCTGTTCAACGCCGGTCTGCTGATGCACATCACCGAACGCCAGCAGGCATGGCTCAACTTCTCCCAGGGCGTGGAGCTGCCGGACCCGGGTAAATACTATGGTCGCGGCATCTATGGTGCTGCAGTGAACGGCCATCTTCCTCTAACAAAGAGTGTGAACGTCAGCGACAGCAAGCTGGAAGGCGTGAAAGTCGATTCTTATGAGCTGGGCTGGCGCTTTACTGGCAATAATCTGCGCACCCAAATCGCGGCCTACTATTCGATTTCTGATAAGAGCGTGGTGGCGAATAAAGATCTGACCATCAGCGTGGTGGACGACAAACGCCGTATTTACGGCGTGGAAGGTGCGGTGGACTACCTGATTCCTGATACTGACTGGAGTACCGGAGTGAACTTCAACGTGCTGAAAACTGAGTCGAAAGTGAACGGTACCTGGCAGAAATACGATGTAAAGACAGCAAGCCCATCAAAAGCGACAGCCTACATTGGCTGGGCACCGGACCCGTGGAGTCTGCGCGTGCAGAGCACCACCTCCTTTGACGTGAGCGACGCGCAGGGCTACAAGGTCGATGGCTATACCACCGTGGATCTGCTCGGCAGTTATCAGCTTCCGGTGGGTACACTCAGCTTCAGCATTGAAAACCTCTTCGACCGTGACTACACCACTGTCTGGGGGCAGCGTGCACCACTGTACTACAGCCCGGGTTACGGCCCAGCGTCACTGTACGACTACAAAGGCAGGGGCCGAACCTTTGGTCTGAACTACTCTGTGCTGTTCTGACGGGGATGCTTTTGCAACAAGGGTATGCTGTAAACAACATGGTCCTTGGTGGCCATGTTGTTTACAGCCAGTATAATATACAGCCTTAACAAGATATTCCGTCTCCGGAATGGACTGTTCACCACTGAATAGCATTATGTCTGTTTTATGGATCTTTGACTGAAATTTATCGCATATCCTCATTTCATTGTCCGTCTGAAAACTAACCTTACAAGTAAGCGTCGTCTCAGCACCGTCTGGCAGATCCTGAAATTCCTGAGAGGATGATCTGCGCCCAATATCCTGAGCCGGAACTTTGCTGCAATGAAGGCCAACGAAAAATGGGGGAGTATGTTATAGAGTACTTGCTACAGGGTAAAAAGAGGTACCTGTCGCTGGTTCTCCGTTCAGTTTAACCGGGAGATTTTCTCCTGCGCCTGTCATAAAGTCCGGTAATGGAGATTGTTAATACGATGGTGCACGATGCATTGTCAGTGCCCGGCCCGGAGGATGCCCCGTAGCTACATACGGATCAGGGTTGGCAATATCGAATGGCAGGCTATAGGCAAAGTTAAAGCCCCATGGAGTAGCACAAAATATGCCGCACAAAGGAAACGGTCTGAATAACGCAGCGATGGAGAACTTCTTCGGCACACTGCAAAATCGCATCGTGGTCGATCGCTAATTCGTCGTGAATCACTGAACGATGTTCCATGCGAACAGATATTCGATCATATCGAAATATTAAACATTACCCCTCCCCACATTGGGCAAAAAAAAACAAAAAACGATCAATTAACGATCAATTAGTATTGATTCACATAATCTCTCATCATTAATGAGAACATTGTCACATATTTACAATATAGAACTGTTACTTTTAGCAAGCTGTTAGTAACCAACCGTTACTAATAATTTTAATTCTTAATACTTTGTTCATTCAATAAATGAGTTGAGAGAATATATGAATAAAATATACTCCCTTAAATATAGTGCTGCCACTGGCGGACTCATTGCTGTTTCTGAATTAGCGAAAAGAGTTTCTGGTAAAACAAACCGAAAACTTGTAGCAACAATGTTGTCTCTGGCTGTTGCCGGTACAGTAAATGCAGCAAATATTGATATATCAAATGTATGGGCGAGAGACTATCTTGATCTTGCACAAAATAAAGGTATTTTCCAGCCCGGAGCAACAGACGTAACAATCACTTTAAAAAACGGAGATAAATTCTCTTTCCATAATCTCTCAATTCCGGATTTTTCTGGTGCAGCAGCGAGTGGCGCAGCTACCGCAATAGGAGGTTCTTATAGTGTTACTGTTGCACATAACAAAAAGAACCCTCAGGCCGCAGAAACTCAGGTTTACGCTCAGTCTTCTTACAAGGTTGTTGACAGAAGAAATTCCAATGATTTTGAGATTCAGAGGTTAAATAAATTTGTTGTGGAAACAGTAGGTGCCACCCCGGCAGAGACCAACCCTACAACATATTCTGATGCATTAGAACGCTACGGTATAGTCACTTCTGACGGTTCAAAAAAAATCATAGGTTTTCGTGCTGGCTCTGGAGGAACATCATTTATTAATGGTGAATCCAAAATCTCAACAAATTCAGCATATAGCCATGATCTGTTAAGTGCTAGTCTATTTGAGGTCACCCAATGGGACTCATACGGCATGATGATTTATAAAAATGATAAAACATTTCGTAATCTTGAAATATTCGGAGACAGCGGCTCTGGAGCATACTTATATGATAACAAACTAGAAAAATGGGTATTAGTCGGAACAACCCATGGTATTGCCAGCGTTAATGGTGACCAACTGACATGGATAACAAAATACAATGATAAACTGGTTAGTGAGTTAAAAGATACCTATAGTCATAAAATAAATCTGAATGGCAATAATGTAACCATAAAAAACACAGATATAACATTACACCAAAACAATGCAGATACCACTGGTACTCAAGAAAAAATAACTAAAGACAAAGATATTGTGTTCACAAATGGGGGAAATGTCCTGTTTAAGGATAATTTGGATTTTGGTAGCGGTGGTATTATCTTTGACGAAGGCCATGAATATAACATAAACGGTCAGGGATTTACATTTAAAGGAGCAGGAATTGATATCGGAAAAGAAAGCATTGTAAACTGGAATGCATTGTATTCCAGTGATGATGTTTTACACAAAATAGGCCCCGGTACTCTGAATGTTCAAAAAAAACAGGGGGCAAATATAAAGATAGGTGAAGGAAATGTTATTCTTAATGAAGAAGGAACATTTAACAATATATACCTTGCAAGCGGAAATGGTAAGGTAATACTAAATAAAGATAATTCCCTTGGCAATGATCAATATGCGGGGATATTTTTTACTAAACGTGGTGGCACGCTAGATTTAAATGGACACAATCAGACTTTTACTAGAATTGCCGCCACTGACGATGGAACAACAATAACTAACTCAGATACAACGAAAGAAGCCGTTCTGGCAATCAATAACGAAGACTCCTACATATATCATGGGAACATAAATGGCAATATAAAACTAACGCACAATATTAATTCTCAGGATAAGAAAACTAATGCAAAATTAATTCTGGATGGTAGTGTCAACACAAAAAATGATGTTGAAGTCAGTAATGCCAGTCTTACCATGCAAGGCCATGCAACAGAGCATGCAATATTCAGAAGCACAGCGAATCATTGCTCCCTGGTATTTCTTTGTGGAACGGACTGGGTCACCGTTTTGAAAGAAACAGAGAGTTCATATAATAAAAAGTTCAATTCTGATCACAAAAGTAATAATCAGCAGACCTCATTTGATCAGCCAGACTGGAAAACCGTGGTGTTTAAATTTGATACATTACACCTGAACAATGCTGACTTTTCAATATCACGCAATGCCAATGTTGAAGGAAATATATCAGCAAATAAATCAGCTATCACAATCGGCGATAAAAATGCTTACATTGATAATCTTGCAGGGAAAAATATTACTAATAATGGTTTTGACTTCAAACAAACTATCAGTACTAATCTATCCATAGGAGAAACTAAATTTACAGGTGGCATCACTGCACATAACAGCCAAATAGCCATAGGTGATCAAGCTGTAGTTACACTTAATGGTGCAACCTTTCTGAATAATACTCCTATAAGTATAGATAAAGGAGCAAAAGTTATAGCACAAAATTCCATGTTCACAACAAAAGGTATTGATATCTCCGGTGAGCTGACTATGATGGGAATCCCTGAACAGAATAGTAAAACTGTAACGCCGGGTCTCCACTACGCTGCTGATGGATTCAGGCTGAGTGGTGGAAATGCAAATTTCATTGCCAGAAATATGGCATCTGTCACCGGAAATATTTATGCTGATGATGCAGCAACCATTACTCTGGGACAGCCTGAAACTGAAACACCGACTATATCGTCTGCTTATCAGGCATGGGCAGAGACTCTTTTGTATGGCTTTGATACCGCCTATCGAGGCGCAATAACAGCCCCCAAAGCTACAGTTAGCATGAATAATGCGATCTGGCATCTAAATAGCCAGTCATCAATTAATCGTCTAGAAACAAAAGACAGTATGGTGCGTTTTACTGGTGATAATGGGAAGTTTACAACCCTTACAGTGGACAACCTTACTATAGATGACAGTGCATTTGTGCTGCGTGCAAATCTGGCCCAAGCAGATCAGCTTGTTGTCAATAAATCGTTGTCTGGTAAAAACAACCTTCTGTTAGTCGACTTCATTGAGAAAAATGGAAACAGCAACGGACTGAATATCGATCTGGTCAGCGCACCAAAAGGAACTGCAGTAGATGTCTTTAAAGCTACGACTCGGAGTATTGGCTTCAGTGATGTAACACCGGTTATCGAGCAAAAGAACGATACAGACAAAGCAACATGGACTCTGATCGGCTATAAATCTGTGGCCAACGCCGATGCGGCTAAAAAGGCAACATTACTGATGTCAGGCGGCTATAAAGCCTTCCTTGCTGAGGTCAACAACCTTAACAAACGTATGGGTGATCTGCGTGACATTAACGGTGAGTCCGGTGCATGGGCCCGAATCATGAGCGGAACCGGGTCTGCCGGCGGTGGATTCAGTGACAACTACACCCACGTTCAGGTCGGTGCGGATAACAAACATGAACTCGATGGCCTTGACCTCTTCACCGGGGTGACCATGACCTATACCGACAGCCATGCAGGCAGTGATGCCTTCAGTGGTGAAACGAAGTCTGTGGGTGCCGGTCTCTATGCCTCTGCCATGTTTGAGTCCGGAGCATATATCGACCTCATCGGTAAGTACGTTCACCATGACAACGAGTATACCGCAACTTTCGCCGGCCTTGGCACCAGAGACTACAGCTCCCACTCCTGGTATGCCGGTGCGGAAGTCGGTTACCGTTACCATGTAACTGACTCTGCATGGATTGAGCCGCAGGCGGAACTTGTTTACGGTGCTGTATCCGGGAAACAGTTCTCCTGGAAGGACCAGGGAATGAACCTCACCATGAAGGATAAGGACTTTAATCCGCTGATTGGGCGTACCGGTGTTGATGTGGGTAAATCCTTCTCGGGTAAGGACTGGAAAGTCACAGCCCGCGCCGGCCTTGGCTACCAGTTTGACCTGTTTGCCAACGGTGAAACCGTACTGCGTGATGCGTCCGGTGAGAAACGTATCAAAGGTGAAAAAGACGGTCGTATGCTCATGAATGTTGGTCTCAACGCTGAAATTCGCGATAATCTTCGCTTCGGTCTTGAGTTTGAGAAATCGGCATTTGGTAAATACAACGTGGATAACGCGATCAACGCCAACTTCCGTTACTCTTTCTGATAACAGCCCGGGCCGCGTTTGCGGCCCTTCTTCTACCGGAGAGAATATGTATTACCCTGTGACAGACTATATCGCTCTTGCTCTCATTATTAGCTTTCTTTTTCTGACATTATTTATCTGCCTGTTATGCCTTAAACATGAGCGAATAAAAAAAGAAACTATCAGGCAAAAAAATGCACATATTCTGGATCATGGCTGGAATGCAACTGAGGTAGCCTGAGTTTAACGGACACTCCTTCCTGAAATAGAATGGCATCAGAAGGAGCTAATAATGAGCAGAAAAACCCAACGTTACTCTAAAGAGTTCAAAGCCGAAGCTGTCAGAACGGTTCTTGAAAATCAACTTTCGATCAGTGAAGGCGCTTCCCGATTATCTCTTCCTGAAGGCACTTTAGGACAATGGGTTACCGCCGCCAGAAAAGGGCTCGGTACTCCTGGTTCCCGCACGGTGGCTGAACTGGAATCTGAAATTCTGCAACTGCGTAAGGCGTTAAATGAAGCTCGCCTTGAGCGAGATATATTAAAAAAAGCAACTGTAGATTCAAT
>SKEU01000855.1_pt1 | contig 17335 bp, 17 predicted proteins | sample 4819571 | NCBI WGS metagenome assembly SKEU01 (sample SAMN11008801, study PRJNA524170) | human gut metagenome | biome: Human fecal sample; material: Feces; isolation source: fecal sample from pouch patient p8, p16 | host: Homo sapiens | place: Israel: Tel-Aviv | collected 2015-06-23
AAATTATACTACCAACAAATGGTAGTATATTATTAATTTATATAATATGAAACCTAAAATATAGTAGTATACCCGTGGTGCTAGTTAATTTTTTCCTAGAGGAAAATGTCTAAACATGTTGGTAAATCAACAAAAAAACGCATATAGTAGTCTCAAATCTCCCAAGAAATGAGGACTACATATGCGTTCATCAAAATATACTGAACATTTTGACTTAGCCAATCCTGTTACTAAAGTCGATGATATCCCCGATTATGAAATGTACAGTCAAACAATCGATAGCTTAAATAAGCGTTTTGGCAATCGTGTTTTAAAAGGCATCGAAATCGGTTACATCGCTTCTGAAAAGGATCGGATCATCGACTATTTAGCCGATAAAGATTACGATTTAAAATTACTCAGTGTGCATCATAATGGTCAATTTGATTATTTAGATGACGAAGTCAAAGATATGGATCCTGCTATTGTGATTCCTCAGTATTTTGCACAACTTTCAGAAGCACTAGTTGTTATAGAAGCAGATGTCTTTGCTCATTTTGACTATGGTTTTCGGGTATTTGGTCTATCCGTTGCTGAATTTAAACAATATGAAGCGCAGTTTTTACCGATTCTAGATCAAGTAATCAAAAATAAATTGGCATTCGAATTAAATGCTAAGAGCGCTTACTTGTATGACAATTTAGCGTTATATGAATATGTCATCGATTTATATCTTTCACGTGGTTGTGACTTTTATATTTAAATAGCGTTTTTCTTTAAATATAAATGACGTATTTACAAGCCAATGACTAAGCTAACTCTTGCTGCTTCTACTACATCTACGGTAATAGTATTTAGTTCATTAATCTCCAATATTCGATGGATTTGAGCAAATAAGCGGTGCAGCAATCTAAAGTTACCTTTCGTAATTTTTATGATACTAGTTATAGCTTCGTAGTCTGAGAAATCTTCAAGTTTAAGATCCAATCCAAGATCAGACCACTTATATTCAATGATATGATGAGTTTCATCTTTACTAAGGTTATCAAACTCATGTGCAAATCCGATTCTTGAATAGAGTTGAGGATATCTACTTAATCGTTTTTCTATACCAGGCATACCGATCAAGACCATTGCAATATCATTTTGATCATAAATATCTCTTAATTGCTCGAAATGTTGAAGCTTTAATCGGTCAATTTCGTCAACGATAATTAAATCAATTCCCTTATACGCGTCGATTGATAAACCTTCATCTTCCTTTCCTTCTTTTTCGGTAAGATAAATACTACGAGTCATCCCAATCCGAATTCCATAAGTATGAATATCACTGCTAATCTTAGTTTGTCTTTCTGCTGGTGCTGTGCAAAAAATCGTATTGGCGTAAAGAATTTCTTTTGTTGCATGTATCCCGATTTCTTTATTGACTTTGAAATCTATTTGTTTAAAAATACTATCCCAGTTAGCATAATAACGTGCTGAAACAGTCTTTCCAACTCCAGGTATACCATAACAAACACCAATATACTTATACTTTATGCATGCGTCACAAAACTCCGCAAATCGTTTGTATTCCTTTGTCTCAATAAATTTTTTCGTCCTATTCATTGATATACCTCTTTAGAGTTGATTTTTTCTTTCTAATAGAATTAGTATTTTTCTCCTCTTGCTCTGTAATTAAGAGATCGATTGAGCTTGGAGAATGAATTTTTTCCTTCAGTATCTTTTTGCGTTTATTCCTTGCTGCAATCAAATCATCTATATCAATCGAATAATTTGATATCTCGGGAGATATTGCGTTACATAAAAATTGATTACGATAAAACACTCGAATTTCAGCTATGTCCGAGGGATTGTATCGAATCAGGACCGACTCTCCTACAAAAGCAGAGAGGTTGGGGTTGATATATCTCAGCCCTTGAAAATGAATACCATCTGAATGCACTTTTCTCGACTTAGAAATTTCCAGCAATAATAAGTCTAATTTTTCAAGGCTTTCAGGAAGGTTCGGTAAAAAAGATTTTGAATTCCATTTATCGGTTGGACACATCTTGATTGAAGAATGTTCTTTAAGGTTATAGTCATAGATCAAAAAATGATGAAGTTTATTCCGAAATTCTTGAAAATTAAGTCGTTTTGTCTTATCAGAATTTCCAATATATCCTGGTAATGACTCTAAGAAGAGTTGATTAACTGTGAGAAAGAATCGTTCGATTTTTCCTCGACCACGTGGAACGCCTACTTTAGAAAACAATAGGTTAATTCTCAGATCAATCGCAACTTGTTCCAAGTGATCTGAAGTGAAGTCACTCCCATGGTCTGTATAAAAGTGTTCTGGGATACCACAAATAGGCCATTTGGAATCTCGTTTGGTCCAAATAGCCTGGTGCAATGTTAATGCGGTATGAATAGCAGAAGGGGAATCAAAGGATACAGAATAGCCGGCAATTGCACGGCTGTAATCATCCATGATAATCGTCAACCATGGACGTTTCGGAACTCCTTTAGTATCAATGATCTCAATATCTAATAAAGTATGGTCCGCTTGCCATACTTCATTTGGCCGTTTAGGCTCTCGAATTTTGATAAGGTCGAACTTTTCTGAATAAACCTTATCACCCTCATGAGCCAGTACTCCTACAGAAGAGGGGAGAGACTGAATCGTTTTGTAGACCTGACTATAACTAGGCGGAACAAACTTCTTTTCGGAACAAAAGTCACATAGCTTTCTTTGAATAGTTGCAATACTCATTTTTCTATAACTGAAGAACAGCCTTTCAATTTCACTGACAACTTCTGGTTCTAAACGGATTTTCCCATTATCAGATCTCTTTTTGTGAACTAGACCTATCAATCCTTCTTCTAGATAGTGTTTCTTCCAGCGTTGTAATGTCCGGAGTGGGATTCCTTCATCTTCAGAAACTTCAGCTAACGATTTCTTATACTCTAAATTGGATTTGATCATTTTGTACTTGGCCATTGCTGCATGTCTTTGTTCGTCGGAATAATTAGCTAACTGATCCTTTCTGTTGTTCATTATCTTTGCCCTCCATTTTATTTAGATACCGATAAATTGTTGTCCGAGAGACGTTCCATTTTTCCGCAATAGTTTTAATTGGCGTTCCGTTATCAATTAATGTTTTCAGTAAATCCAAGTCACTTGATGTTAATTTTTCTGGGCGACCTCCAAAGCGACCTCTTGCTCTTGCTGCTGCACGACCAGCTGCAGAACGCTCTAAAATCAAATTACGCTCAAATTCTGCAAACGCTGCAAACAAATGAAACATCAATTGACCGGTAGAGCTAGATTTATCCATCGTAATATTTTCTTGTAGACTATGGAAACTGACTCCACGTTCGTTCAATCGATTGACAATCGAAATCAGATCTTCCATATTTCTTCCTAGTCGGTCCAATCGCCATACAACCAAAGTATCACCCGAACGAACAAAATCAATTGCTGTTTCTAATCCAGGTCTGGTACTTTTTGCGCCACTCATATGATCAGTGAAAATTTTCTCACAACCAAATTTATTTAAACTATCTTCTTGTAAATCTAAATTTTGCAATCCGGTGGAAACCCGAGCATATCCTATTTTCAAAAAAATCGCTCCTTTTCGTTAACCATTGTACCATAACTTTATCTATAAGGATTAATTGAACATAGATTTTGATACGAGTTAATGAACACGAAAAAGATTCATTCTAGTAAAAATAGATTGAAAAAAGAAAGTGTACAGAAAAGGGTCATTTTCTGGACACTTTAAACTAGAATAAATATATGTTGTGTGATTAAGTGTTGCATGATAAAATAGATGAAAAGAGGTGGCACTATGCTTATTACAAAATCTAGATTACAAGGAAGTTCTGTAGTGATTACTTTGCCTTCTGATAACGGAAAGAAGCCTTCGGAAAATAAAGAATATATAGTTATCTATTCTGATGATGGAACAATTACTTTGGTTCCAAAAATTGAAGATCCATTTAGTGGTGGAGAAGAAGCGGAGTATTACGAAAAAGATGAATGGGAAGATTTGTCTCCTGAAGGAAGAGAGATTTTATAATGACTGAAGAAAAAAATTACATTCCTAAAAAGGGAGATATTGTTTGGATTGATTTTGATCCTTCTGCAGGAAAAGAGATTCAAAAGCGGCGTCCTGGATTAGTTGTTTCTAGATACGAGTTTAATCGCAAAACAATGTTTGCAGTTATTTGTCCGATTACCTCTACTATAAGAAATTTTCCGACACGCTATTCATTACCTACCGAATTAGACACTACTGGACAAATACTTATTTCTCAATTGAAGTCGCTCGATTTCAATGAGAGAAAACTTAAAAAAATTGAATCCTTACCTTTACAAGATATGGCGAAAATCGATCAAATGATTGAATATATATTTTAATTAATGTAAGGTAATGAACCGTCACATTAGTAAAAATGTAATGGTTCATTACTTTATTTTTTTGTATATTTACGATTCTAAAATCAATTTTTAACATCATAGGAAAGTTCATTAATCAAATTATAATTTCTATTGGAATCCCAAATTAAATTCCGCTTCAATCAACGGCCCATTCCATTCACATCTCGAGAAAACCAATCAATGATATATTCTTTATTTTTCTATTTGAGAAAAGTAAAGATGGCAAAGATCCTTAGTCGCATCATACATTTTCTGATACCGGTCATACACCTTTTTATATGCATCTACTTGTTGAGGCTGAGGTTGAACCTCCTCTTTGTACGCGACAAATTGATCCGCACATTCTTGTAAGTCTAAAAACCATTGACAGCCTACAGCAGCCAGCATGGCTGCTCCTAATCCTGGCCCTTGTTCCGTTTTCAATGTGACGATCGGCGTGTTAAAAATATTTGCCTGCATTTGCAGCCAACTTTTATTTTTCGCACCTCCGCCTACAGATACTAGCCTTTCTATTTTTTCCTCTGCCACTTCCTCCATGATTCGCTGGGAATCCTTTAAGGAGAGAGTGATTCCTTCTAACACACTGCGAGTGAAATCCTTTAGCTGATGATGGGTATCGATGCCAATGAAGCTTCCTCTGATTTGACTATCGGTGTAAGGGGTACGTTCCCCAACGATATATGGAGAAAAAAGCAAGCCGTCGCAGCCGATCGGCACGGTGTCAATCTCAGACAGCAATTCTTCAAATGGCTGATCTTTGGCAAAGGTGTTCTTGAACCAATTCAAGCTATTTCCCGCTGATAAAGTAACCCCCATTGAATAAGCCGTATTTTCTATTGCATGGTAAAAGACATGCAGCTTGCCTTGATAGTCTCGATCAGCCTTGTCTTCATACTTAAGAAAAACTCCGCTTGTACCGATGGAACACAGGCCTGTTCCGGATTTGACCACACCTGAACCCAGAGCCGCACAGGCATTGTCCGCTCCTCCGGCAATAATCTTGACCTCCTGTGAAAATCCATAGCGTTCTTTCAATTCTGTCTTCATCACTCCGACGACAGCAGCTGATTCTACCAGTTGAGGTAAAATAGCTTCTGGAATATCCCACTGCCTTAACAGCTCTGTATCCCATTTTTTGCTATCCTGATTTAGCATCAATGTACCCGCCGCATCCGAATAATCCATTGAAAATTTATCTGTGAGCCAAAAACGCAAATAGTCCTTAGGCAGCTGAATCTGCTTTACTTGTTTCCAGACTTCAGGTTCATTTTCCTGCACCCACAAAATTTTGGGCAAGGTGAATCCTTCTAAAGCAACATTTTTTTCCCGTTTTAGGATGGATTCACCCATTGTTTCATTTATTTTTTGGCATTGCTTCGTCGTACGAACGTCATTCCACAAAATTGCTGGTCGTAAAGGAGTATTCTTTTCATCTAAAAGTACCAAACTATGCATCTGTCCTGAAAAGCTGATTCCTTCTAACGAATCTTTCAGCTCTGGAAGTATGGAAACGAGATCCTTCATCACCTGATCCGCCGCCTCGAGCCAGGAAAGCGGATTTTGTTCACTGTATCCAATTTTTGGTGTATCCATTGGATAAGAATGAGATGCTTCTGCCACCACTTGTCCGTTCTTACCGACTACCAGCCCTTTAAGAGCGCTTGTTCCTAAGTCCAAGCCTAATACGTAAGTCATCTTCTCACCTCTCCGTTAAAGAAGTAATGGGAGACAAGCTCTCCTTCATCTCCCATTACTATGCTCATTCGTTTATTTCGTATCCTCTGTACTGTCTTCTTCGGATTCATCCACAGAATCTGTTTTGATCTTATTCTTTTCCTTGCCGTAACTCTTCAACTCTTCTGCCTTGACATATTTTACGTCAATTGGAATCGTCGAATCGATTTTTTCTCCATCGATTGCTTTGACAAGATTTTCAATGACTTGGTAGCCGATTTGGTAAGCGTCTTGGTCAACAATAGCAGTAATACGTCCATCGTCGATCCCTTTTTCCCACGTTTTTGTATAATCAAATCCATAGTGGAGAATCTTACCGGCTTTTCCTTGGGACTCAAGAGCACTCATAACTCCTACGTCAGGACCTTCAGAGCCTAATGAGAATACCGTTACTAAATCTTTATTTGCAGAAATATATCCTTCTAGCTGTTTCTTTGATTCAGAGGGTTGGTCATTGTCTTGAATAGTAGATAGGAACTTGAAGTTTTTAGCCTCTTCGCCATACACTTCTTTAAAGCCTTTTTTCATTCCCTTTTCCCGATCAATCATAGTCGGCTGCGCTACGTCCACACACACGACCGCGATTGAACCGCTCGTGATGCCTTTTGCTTTCATTTCTTCTGCTGCGTGTTTTCCTAGTTCTTCACCGGCAGAGACATTATCCGTTCCTACATAAGCCGTTCGATCTTTAGGATTCTCTAAATCCGCATCAAAAGTAATGACTGGGATATCTTTATCGACTGCGGCCTTGATCGGATCTACGAAGGCCTTTTTTTCGATAGGTGCAGCTGCGATCCCAGCGACATTCTTTTGTGTAGCTTCTTTAATGAAGCCGATGTGCTTTTCTTTTTTACTCGGTTCTGCAGATGGGGATGTTTTCGTTACTAATGTATACCCCAAATCCTTCGCTGCGTCTTCCGCCCCTTTTTTCATCGGGTTCCAATAGGCGCCTGTATCAACAATCGGAACAAAATACAATGTCTTTTTAGCGTCTCCATTTGCGGAGCTTCCCTTGCTACATCCCGTAGTTAAAAATAATGCCGCGACTAACATGCCAATCAGTATAATCTTTCCTTTTTTAAACATTTTTGCACATTCCTTTCTCTGCTTCACATTTTTAATAAGACTATTTTGATTTCTACGATTGTCGGCTGGCTCTACGTTTGAAGTAGTCGACGATGATCGCAAAAATAATGACCAAACCTGTCACAGTATCTTGTAAGAATGAGTTAACTCCCATAAGTGTCAAGCCATTTTTAAATACTTGTAATGTCAAAATCCCTGCGACCGCGCCACCTATCGTACCGATCCCGCCGCTAAATGACGTTCCTCCCATGATTGCGGCTGCCATCGCAAACAAGTCTAAACCGTTCGCGTCTTTCGAAGCGCCTCCATTCAGGTTAGAAACAATCAGCAAGCCTGCGATCGCCGCCAACATGCCTTCAATCATGAATATTTTGACAATGTGCAAATCGATGTTGATCCCTGATAACCGTGCAGCTTCTGGATTTGAACCTACCGCATAGGTATATCTGCCTAGCCGTGTTTTTTTCATGACAAAGACAAAAATGATAATCACGATAATGAAGATCAATGCATTGCTTTTGACCATATCTGTTCCAATTGGCGTTTTTGCCAGCTTGTTGAACCATTCTTGTTCTGAACCGATAAACTGTTCATCAGTGAAAAAGCCAAGCATCCCTTTGATTACATAGCTTGTGCCCAGCGTCAAAATAAACGACGGCAAATCAAATTTTTTGATCAAAAGGGCATTCATCGTTCCTAAGGTCGCTCCGACCACTAATGAGATAGCGATTACAACTGGTGCCGGCAAGCCGCTATTGGAGGCGTAAAGCCCCACCATCCCCGCGGCCATCCCTACATATCCAATTGATAAATCTACGTTTCCACAGATCAAAATCATCGAATAAGCAACGGTCAAAATCCCCACAGGTGGAATTTGCTGCAAAAAGTTTTCGATATTATAGGAGCTTAGAAAATCTCCATTTGTAATTGAAAAATAAAGTACTAAAATTATTAACACTAGGTAGACCGAATAATTCATAAAAAGAGATTTGATATCTAGCTTCTTTTTTTCGTTTTCCATTGTTTTATCTCCTTCATTCCGTAGTAGTACAAACAAAATGTGACCTTAAGCAAATCTTTTTGAATTACTGGCCCAGCGTTGCGTACTTCATAATGACTTCCTGCGCTTCATCTTTCATATTCGTATAATCAGCAACATTTATTTCACCAGTGATTTCTCCTTCTCTAAAGACTTGGATACGATCACAAATTCCTAATAATTCTGGAATTTCAGAAGAAACAATCAAAATCGTCTTGCCCTGCAATGCCAACTGATTGATTATCGTGTATATCTCTGATTTCGCCCCTACGTCAATTCCTTTTGTGGGCTCGTCAAAAATGTAGACTTGGTTATCGGCATTTAGCCATTTAGCTAAAACTACCTTCTGCTGATTCCCACCAGAGAGACTTGATACGGGATTTTCAATGTTGCTGACCTTTATGTTTACATCTTTCACGAAGCGATTTGCCGTTTCCTTCAACTCCGAATGGTTCAACACGAACTGTTTCAAGTGGGTAATCGTGATATTGTCTTCGATGGACAGTCCCAGCATTAATCCTTGATGCTTTCTATCTTCTGTCAAAAGTCCTACTCCATTGCGAATCGCGTCCACCGGTGATTTTATGGTCACTGATTTATCGCCCAGCTTAATGGTTCCAGACTTGGCACGATCCGCGCCAAAAATCAGCCGCATCGTCTCGGTCCTTCCGCTGCCAACTAGACCCGCAAAGCCTAAAACCTCTCCTCGTCTTGCTTTAAAGCTGACATCTTTTACATGACCAAAGCGGTCAGAGAGCTGGTCAACTTCCAAATACGTCTCACCAATCTCTGTTGCCTGCTTCGGATATAAGTCGTTGATCTCACGTCCCACCAGCATTGAAATGATCTGATCTTCTGACAAATCTTTCACGTCATCGGTCGTGATATATTTGCCATCTCGCATGATAGTGATGCGTTCGCCAAGTTCAAAAATTTCCTTCATGCGGTGTGAAATATAAATACTCGAAAAACCCTTTTCCTTTAATCGCCGAATGATGATGAATAATACTTCAACGTCTTTATCCGATAAAGAAGTCGTTGGTTCATCAAAAATAATCACCTTAGCATTTAAACTAAGAGCTTTAGCAATCTCAATCAGCTGCTTATTAGCAGTAGAAAGAGAGCCTACATGTGCATCGGGACTCACACTAGCACCGACAAGGTTGAGCCAATACATCGTATCCTCATGCAGCTTCTTAAAATCAACGATTCCAAGGGGCTTATTTTTATAAGGCAATCGGCCAATATAAACATTTTCAGCCACAGATAAATCCTCTGCTAGATTTAGTTCTTGATGAACAAATCCGATCCCTAACTCTGTTGCTAAGTCCGTCGTCATTTTTGGAATTTCTTTTCCTTCAAAAATAATTTTCCCAGCATCTTTATCGATCAAGCCAGCCAGAATGTTCATTAAGGTGGATTTCCCTGCTCCGTTCTCTCCCATAAAAGCATGGATCTCACCTTTTCGAACTTCAAGGTTTGCTTTTTTCAGTACTTGAACAGGACCAAAACTTTTTTCAATATCTGTCATTGAAAATAAAAGCTCGTTCTCCATGACAACCTCCTTCTATTTTTTGAAAAAATAAGCAATTGGCAGCAAGGAACTAAACTTCTTGATACCGGAAATAATCAAATACCGCTGGAAGGTTGTAGCCTGAGTAATCAACATTCACCATTCCCACGAATGCCCCTGTAAAGAATCCGCCGTAGCTTGAATTAACGTAGTCATCCGACAATACTTTTGCATCTAATTGAACAGGGATATCTATCCAGCTTTCACCATCAAAGGAGTACGCATAGGAATACGTCGATGTAGATACGATCGTCTTGAAATACACATACTTGATCTCTTCTGGAACAGAGATCGCCGCTTCTTTCAAGTAGCTTTTGAATACTCCTTGATTATTTTCCGTTACTTCAATGACGCGACCGTTCACTTCATTCCAAGTCAACTGAATCATCGACCAATGCGTCGAATTATAATAGTTGGTAAGCCCTGCCATTTGTTGGTATGTCGTCGGTTTATAGCGAATTTTCGTTTCCGCCGCAAATTCAAATGCCTGCCAGCGTCTCGCAACTAGAGAATTTTCATGAACATTCGCAAGACTGCCTAAGCCATTCAAGTGCAGCTGACCGTTTTCAATTTTGCCGATACGATCACTGAAAGGTACTCTTAGTGTTTGAAAATGAATGTTCAATTCCTCTTGGTCAAACTGGTCATCGACTACCGTGTTAGACACATACTCAAACGGCTCTGCTCCTTTAGGTGCATCGACTACCATACTTCCCTGTTTACCGCCAACAATCTCAGGCCATCCTTCATTTGTCCAAGTCACCTTTTGAATTGCGGTTTCTCTGCCTAATGTGCACCAGCCGCGAGGATCGTGTGCAGATTCATAGGAATGGTGCCAAGGTCGTCCAGTTAAATGAGCAAAATACCACTCCCCGTTTGGCGTCTCAACCAGCGAACCGTGTCCGCACTTTTGGAGAGCATTATCAGGCGCATCAAAAGCTGTTAAAAAGGTTTCAGGCTGACTTTCGTAGGTTCCGTAAAGTGTTTTTGAGCGAGAAACAACTTCCTGATGAGCATATGACGTGCCACCTTCTGCGCAAAACAAATAATAATAGCCGAATAATTTATATAGATGGGGACCTTCTACTAATTTCACATCAGTACCTCGCCAAATAATTTTCGCCGTTTCAGGTAATAAGCGTTGCTCTTCCACCGAATATTCTGTGCACTTTATTCCGTTAAATGCATGATGGTATTCTCGATGATCCCATTCCATTTGCACTAGGTATTTTTTTCCATCATCGTCATGAAAAAGCGATGCATCAAATCCCACACCATTTAAATGAATTGGATCACTCCATGGTCCTTCGATCGCCTCAGCCGTAGTCAAATAATTGGTACAATCTTTAAATGCGCCATCAACTACTTTCACGTCAGTATAGACAAGCCAAAATTTTCCGTCCGCGTATGATAGATCAGGAGCCCAGATTCCTCCAGAGTCAGCGTTACCTTTCATATCAAGCAGTCGAATAGTTGATAATGGACGCGTGACTAATTGCCAATGAACCAAATCCTTCGACTCATGGATTTGGACTCCAGGGAACCATTCAAATGTCGAATTTGCGATATAATAAGTATCTCCGGCACGAACAATCGAGGGATCAGCATTAAAGCCCTTTAAAACTGGATTCTGTATTTTCATCGTTAGCTCCATTCCTTTTCACTAAATTAAGAGATACTCTCTATAACCGAAAACACCACATTTCCTGCAAGAGCTTCTATTATAGAGAGCACGTATCATTTACACTAAATAATCATTTAAACAAGATTTCACATATTCGATATGACTAGATTCCAGCTGGATATCTTTCAGCTTCATTGCATAATCCGTCAAGCTTTCCAAATCTTCTTTATCGGAAACAATCGAAGCGCCGATTCCTTCTTTGAAACTGGCATAACGTTTTTCCTTCAGATCATCGAAGAAACGCTCTTCTTTCAATTTCGCCGCTGCTTTTAAGCCTCTAGCGAAGGTATCCATCCCAGCAATATGCGCTAAGAAAAGATCCTCCATCTCAAAGCTGGAGCGACGTACTTTTGAGTCAAAGTTGATCCCTCCTGGTGCGATTCCGCCATTTTCCAATACACCATACATCGCTAAGGTCACATCATAAACGTTAGTTGGAAACTCATCTGTATCCCAGCCTAGTAAAACATCTCCTTGGTTAGCATCCAGTGAACCTAACGCATCGTTGGTTCGAGCAACTTCGATTTCATGTTCGAAGGTATGCCCTGCAAGGGTCGCGTGATTGGCTTCAAGGTTCAGTTTAAATTCGCCTTCCAAACCGTGTTTTTGAATAAATTGCAGTGCTGTTGCCGCATCAAAATCATATTGATGTTTGCTTGGTTCTTTTGGTTTTGGTTCAATCAAGAATTGTGGCTTATGATTGATTTTTTCACCATATGAGATCGCCATTTTAAACAATCTGGCGATGTTGTCTTGTTCAAAGGCCATATCTGTATTCAATAAGGTTTCGTAACCTTCACGTCCACCCCAAAATACATAGTTTTCACCGCCTAATTTTTTCGAAATGTCCAAGCCTTTTTTCACTTGTGCAGCAGCGTAAGCAAAGACGTCAGCATTATTAGTAGAAGCAGCACCATTTACGTATCTTGGATGACTGAACATATTCGCCGTGTTCCATAACAACTTGATTCCTGTTTGATCCATCTTTTCTTTGATTAAATCAGTAATCTCATCTAAATTTTTATAAAACTCCGCTAAACTGTTCCCTTCTGGAGCAATGTCCACATCATGGAAACAAAAGTACTCTGCACCTAGTTTTTCTAAAATTTCAAAAAAGGCCTCTACTCGATTACGAGCGGTGTCCATTTCTGTAGCACCAAACCAAGTACGCTGATTCGTAGGTAAACCGAATGGATCGCTGCCGTCTTGGGTCATTGTGTGCCAGTAGGCAACGGCGAATCGTAAATGTTCTTTCATTGTTTTTCCAGCAACTACTTCTTCTGGATTGTAATGACGAAACGCAAATGGATTCTTCGTCTTCACACCTTCATATTTGATTTTTTCTACACGTGGAAAATAACTCATGCTTGTCTCCTCCTAAAGTTCATCACTTTCAAGTTGGTTCGTTTTGTATACTAACTAACTTGTTGACTATATAGTATCCGCTTTCACACGAATAGTCAAGCTCTTTTATAAATATTTTGAATGGTATTACTAGTTTTACACTTTCCGTTTTTTTAAGTATGTTTAATAAACAAATCAACGAAAAAACTAGCAAAACATTAAATTTACCGCTATACTATAGCAGTAAGTTTATTTAATAAATTAATGGGACGTGTTTATTTAATAAATTAATGGGACGTGTATTAAAATGAAGAATCTAAGTTACGCGCGACGCACGACAAATGAATCATTGTGCCTCGAGCTTATTATGAATAATCAAAACCTGTCTCGCGCAGATCTTTCTAATTTGACTGGTCTCACTAAGGCGACCATTTCTGTTATTGTAAAGAAATTAATTGAGGATCATTTAGTCTTGGAAACAGGAATCGGTAGCTCTGGCAATGCTGGCGGTCGTAAGCCAATTATTTTGAAATATAACGGAAAAGCCGGCCTCTCGATCTCCATTGATGTTGGTTATAATTACATCAATGCTCTATTAAGCTATCTCGATGGAGAAGAAATCCGCATAATTCAAAAGAAACCGATCATGTTAGATGAAAAAGAAGTTAAAGCCTACTGCTCTGAAATATTTGCATCATTTGAGGAAAACTTGCCTAAAACAAGTTACGGTGTTATCGGTGTGGTCGTTGCCGTTCATGGGCCTGTTTATAACGGGGAGCTCATTTTCACCCCTCACCTCAATTTGGAACATATCGCCTTTCGAGAGATCATTGAGGAAATCAGTGATTACCCTGTATATTTAGAAAATGAAGCAAACTTATCTGCATTAGGAGAATACACATTCACCTCTAATTCCTCTAGCTTGATCAGTGTAAATATGCATAGCGGTATCGGAGCAGGTATCGTTATCAACGGGGAGCTGCAAGTTGGTTCTCATGGATTTGCTGGCGAGATTGGCCACCAAATCATTGTTATAGACGGGGAAAAATGTCCCTGCGGAAATCACGGTTGTCTAGAAATGTATGCAGCAAACAAGGTTTGTTTTGAAAAGTTCTCAAAAATCAAATCCATGGATTACGTGAATGCTGTCATTTTAAGAGAATACTACCAAAATAACGATCTGGACGCACAACAAATTATTCAGGAAAATGTCCATTACTTAAGTGTCGGCATCAACAACTTGATTGCTCATTATGATCCTGAAGTCATTGTGCTAAACAGTTCTCTTTATCGTGAGATTCCTGAAATGATTCACCATCTGAAACAGTACTTGTCCAACCGCTTCTCAGATAAGATCATTGTTAGAAATACGGTTCTCAATGAAAAAGCGACTCTTTTAGGCGGCCTTGTACTAAACCTGCAGCATTTTTTGAATATCAATCAATTAAAACTGCCCCATTAACTAATAGATTTGGTATCCTCCAACTGTGTCCGCAATAATATCAGTTCTGTTGCAAAGGTTTTTACAGGGGGGATACCATTTACTTAATCTCTAATCTATTAAAAACGGAATACCCAATAGTCTTTCAATTTCAAGACACACGGAAAAGCCAAAAAGAGAGTCTTTTTTTGGCTCTTCTTGTATAGTCCTCGAATCATTTCCATACCTTTATTTGTAGTCGTAGCAGTACATAAATTTAGATCTTCGCTTGATTGATCGTTGGTCTTGTTATTCAATGAGATTATTCAGATATTTCACGGTTGGATACTCTGTATGCTGATAAAAACCATGATTAGGTAATTTCTTAAATGCACTACCAATCGAAGGAGCTTTATCGGTGATGAAGAACCTCGGTTTACCATAGTACTTGAACAATTGTGTAAAAACACAGACCTATAAAGAAACTGATCGATTATTTGAAGTTGATAAATCAACAATTTTGAGAGATAAGCAACATAATGGAAAGTCAGGCTACTAAACTCGGATGTGCCATTTATCTATAAAAATACACGTCATTCAAATAAAAAAGTGACACGTGGTGGTACCTTGTTTAGTGTTGGATCAGATGGGCATTACCTTGAACATTTCCGTTTCCATTTCGATGATCTTTTTGCTCTGTTAAAAGCAAAAGGTGTGACGGAATTAGCGATTTATCAAAAAGGAAAGCGAATTATGGTTCCATTACAGTCTAAAAAAACGTCCTCAGCATCAAAAGTGAGGACGTTTTTTTAGATTTCTTTTTCTAAAATCGGACAAATACGATCTTGTTTTCCTAAAGGGAAATGTTTGATCCCGATTTTTTTAAATCCATGACGTTCATAAAAACGAATACCTGCATGATTTTTTTCATAAACAGTCAAACGTAAATAACGTTTTTGTTTCGTTTTAGCATAACGATTCGCTTCATCGAGTAACCGTTGCCCTAACCCTTTGTTTTGATAATCTTTGAGCAGATAGATCCGTTGAATCTCTATAGCATCTTTTTCATCATTGACTTTCATATAACCAATGAGTATTTGATGATCCTTAATACCAATAAATTTACTGGTTGACTGTGCCAATTCTACTGCCAATATTTCAGTTGTCAATTGTGTCTGTAAATATCCTTGCATATCAAGTGGATCTGCGCCATCGATAAACGATTCATAAAAACTGACAACACTTACAACTTGTAAAGCATCTAGATCATCATAATCTAAATACGCTAGTGTGATTTGATTGTTCATATAACTCCTCCTTTTGACATAGTATAATATAAATCACCCGTGGTGCTAGTTAATTTTAATATCCTAAAGAATATCTCAAAGTTCCTTCAAAACGTCGTTGTGCTCGACTTAATAGAACACTGTAAGCCAGTAATATGCTTTCAAATCTACTCTCTAGCCCTTTAACAGAACGTGAGTTGAAATTTTGACAACCTAATTTTTCTAAGGAAGAAAAAACAGTCTCAACTGTTTTTCTTTGTTTTCCAAGTAAGCTGTGGTCTAGTTTTTCTGATTTATCCATGTTTTTACGTGGCGGAACGGATATAGTAATGCCCTTAAGGGCAAGCTTTTCATGGATTTTATGGCTAATATATCCTTTGTCCCCTAGGATATTGGGAAGATTCGCTTCTTCCGATAAAGTCTCTAACACTTTCACGTCATGGACACCTGGATTCGTGATTGAGTAAGTAATCGGAAAGCCAGTCTTAGTAACGATCATATGAATTTTAAGACCATAAAAATAAGATTTTTTTGTTGAGTTATAGCCAACTTTGGCTATTTGATTCAATAGTTTTGCTTGTCTATTTTTAACTGGTTTACATAATGGACTAGGAAAACTATCTATAATTCCGACTAGTTCACCTTTGGTGAGCTTCTTGATGAAAAAGTATCGAATAATCTTGATAGTGTAAGCTAAGTTTGAACTTAAGCGAGTGAATCGACTCCTACTAGGAAAGTCACCATTAGGAAATAAGACGGAACAAACCGCTCTATACGTGGCTCTTTGGCTAGTATAGCCATTAATTATGCCCCATATAACACAAGCAATAATCACTGTATCGCGTTGCTTCAGCTGATCAGTATTTCTTCGGTTTTTAATCTTATCTGGTACACAATTGTGGTATATGTTAGAAACAGTTCTCATAATTTCCTTGAATGTTATAAAAGTATCTGTATAATGTTCAGTATATTTTGATGAACGCATATGTAGTCCTCATTTCTTGGGAGTTTTGAGACTACTATATGCGTTTTTTTGTTGATTTACCAACATGTTTAGACATTTTCCTCTAGGAAAAAATTAACTAGCACCACGGGTTAGTATGTTAATTTATACTAAATTAAATAAAGTACTACCTTTAATAGGTAGTACTTTATTATCAAGCCATTATTCCTTCTTCTACTAGTTCTTTTTGTCACATAATTTTGCAATCAATAAATGTTGCGCAATAAGTATAAGAATTCCATTTTCTAAATTTGAAAGGTGATCCATAATTTCATGTTCAAGTAGTTTATTAATTGTCCACTTGTCGCTTCATCTAAAAATTTTATAGGTTTTAGGAATGCTATTCGCTTATTTTAGGAAGATTTTAACTGTTTGCTATAGATATATATCATACTAGTATCGTAATAAAAGTACTCTAAAAGAAGAATTTTCAAATACGCAAAATTAAGTACGAAAGAGTTGAAACAAATTTGGAGAAAATGAGCATAGAATGTCTGATGAGTTAAATAGAGATTACGTCCATATAATTGTGTAAAAGTGGAGCAAAATTAGGAATTACAAACAAAACACTAAATTAGTTTATATAATTTTCCGTAATATTTAATATATATGAAAAGGAAAACGTAGAAAATTAGATTACGTCCATATAATTGTGTAAAAGTGAAGCATCAAAAAAGCCATTGATCTCAGTTAGGAGTACAATGTTTTTTGCAGAAAACATACTCGAATAGGACTGATATCAATGACTCAAGTACATTTTA
>SKEU01000857.1_pt1 | contig 17319 bp, 12 predicted proteins | sample 4819571 | NCBI WGS metagenome assembly SKEU01 (sample SAMN11008801, study PRJNA524170) | human gut metagenome | biome: Human fecal sample; material: Feces; isolation source: fecal sample from pouch patient p8, p16 | host: Homo sapiens | place: Israel: Tel-Aviv | collected 2015-06-23
GGAATATGCATTAGAATGCGTAGAAAACCAAAAACAAGACTTCATTCGCTTTGGGGTACTAGGTGAGTGGGACCGTCCTTATTTGACATTGCGCCCTGAGTTCGAAGTAAAACAACTTGGTATCTTCGGCGAAATGGCAAAACGCGGCCATATCTATAAAGGCCTTAAAACTGTATACTGGTGTACTCACTGCGAAACTGCATTGGCAGAAGCAGAAATCGAATACGCTGAGAAAAAATCCTTCTCTATTTACGTAAAATTCCCTTACGTATCTGAGAAAAAGGTGACATTGCCTGCTGGCGTAGATCCAAAACAAGCATTTGCTGTTATTTGGACAACTACTCCTTGGACAATGCCTGCCAACGTAGCAATCTCTGTTAACCCAGAGCTTGAATATGGCTGGGTAAAAGTAGGTGACGAATACTACTTGATGGCTACTGAACTCGTTGATGCGGCTATGAAAGATATTGGTATCGAAGACTACGAAATCGTTAATCGCTTCTCTGGTGCAGATTTAGAATTGGCTGAATTCAAACATCCATTTGTTGAACGTAATGCTACAGTATTGTGTGGTGACCATGTAACACTCGAAGCAGGTACTGGTTGCGTACATACAGCTCCTGCACACGGTGAAGATGACTTTAACATCGTTATGCGTTATAACAAGGAAGGCAAAACTGAACTTCCTATCGTATCTCTTGTTAATGAAACTGGTCACTACACTAAACAAGTGGACGACAACCGTTATGGTGATACTGAATTCCCATTGGCTGGTGTAGAAATCCACGATGCAGAAGTGCCTGTAATCAAAATCTTGGCGCACAACAATGCATTGCTTCACAAATCTAGCTTGCGTCACCAATATGCTCACTGCTGGCGTTGTAAAAATCCTGTCATCTACCGTGCTACAGAACAATGGTTCTCCTCTGTAGATGGATATCGTCAACAAGCACTTGATGCAATCGACAATCAAGTACAATGGATTCCTAAATGGGGCCATGATCGTATCTTCAACATGGTTCGCGATCGTGGTGACTGGGTAATTTCCCGTCAACGTATTTGGGGCGTGCCAATTCCTATTTACTATTGTGAAAGCTGCGGCGAGCACATCATCAACGATGATACTATCAAAGCATTACAAGAAAAAGTAGCCGTAGAAGGCTCCGATGCTTGGTGGGCTCACAGTGCAAAAGAATTGTTACCAGAAGGTTTCAAATGTCCTCATTGCGGTCATGATGAGTTCAAAAAAGAAACAGACATCATGGACGTATGGTTTGACTCTGGTTCCTCTTGGGCTGGCGTACTTCAAGTTAACGGCTTAGATGTACCATGTGCTATGTACCTTGAAGGTTCCGACCAACATCGCGGTTGGTTTAACTCTTCCTTGTTAACTGCAGTAGCAACAACTGGTAAAGCACCATACAACTCCGTATTGACTCATGGCTTCGTTGTGGACGGCGAAGGTCGCAAAATGTCTAAATCTGTAGGTAATACAGTAGCACCTAGCGACATCATCGACGTATACGGCGCTGACGTTATGCGTTTGTGGGTATCCTCTGCGGATTACCAAGCAGACGTACGTTTGTCCAAAGACATCGTAAAACAATTGTCCGAAGTATATCGTAAGATCCGTAACACATTCCGCTTCTTGCTCGGTAATTTGGATGACTTCAATCCAAACACTGATAAAGTGGCTTACGCAGATATGTCCGAATTCGATAAATGGGTATTGTTGCGCTTAGAAGAAGTACGTCAAAAGGTTACTGACGCATACGAAAACTATGAATTCCACATGTTATACCATGCAATTCATAACTTCTGTACAGTAGACTTGAGCTCTATCTATCTAGATGTAATGAAAGATACTATGTACGCTGAAAGCAAAAATAACGTAGCTCGTCGTTCTGCTCAAACAGCAATGTATGAAATCTTGAAAACATTGGTAGCTATGGTATCTCCTGTACTTTCCTTCACAGCAGAAGAAGTTTGGAAGTACATGCCTAAAGAAGAAGGCATGCCTGAATCCGTTATGCTTCAAGATTGGCCACAAGGTCATCCTGAACACTTCAACCAAGAATTGGCTGATAAATGGAACCAATTGTTAGACTTGCGTACATCCGTACAAAAAGCATTGGAATTGGCTCGTCAAAACAAAACAATCGGTCACCCACTAGATGCATCCGTTACAGTATACGCTGAAGGTGCTGCATTCGACGCATTGAACGCTCTTGGTGAAGAAGGCTTGGCTAAACTTGTTATCGTATCCGAAGCTCACATCGTCAATGGCGCTGCACCAGCAGAGGCTGTAAAAGACGAAGAAACAGGCGTAGCAACAGTAGTTGCTCCATCTGAACTTGAAAAATGTGAACGCTGCTGGATCCACCGCGATACAGTAGGCCAAGATAGCAAACATCCTACACTTTGCCACCGCTGTGCAGAGGTAGTGAAAGCTCTCTAATAGCGACTTATTTTAACACTATATAAAAAATATCCCCTCCGATAAGCTCCACCGGCTTTAACGACCTAGCGGTCTAGCCAAAGTCGCTTCTCGAAGGGGATATTTTTACTTTGTGATACAAGAACGAGCAAAAAAATTAAAAATTTTTTAGATTTATGAATTCATTGTATGCTACCATTCTCCTCAAGTATATGATGATAATTGTTATCGCCCTATTTTCCTCATGAAAACCTTATGTGTAAAAATCTCCTCGTTTCATATTAGAATTAAAAAGTTCGTTTATGATATTTATAGTTAGTTTAGTAAGTGAGTGTATGAGAAGGAGGAATATGCAATGGTAGTGACAATCATTAAAGCTGTTATGGCTGCTCTTACTGGTTTGGTAAATGCATTATTGCCTTTATTTAAATAATAAAGTTCCCAAAACCCTCATAAACCCTCAAAGCTTGAGTATGTATACTCAGCTTTGAGGGTTTTTTCTTTATGTATATTTTTACTTACAATAGAATGAAATAATATGCAGATTTGAGATTTAAACGATATTTATTGTTGGTTTAAATGTAGGCGCTTTCGTTGACTACATCTAAATATATACATATAATAAAAATGAAATAAAGATGAATATACATCTTAGAACTACATATAGAGGGAGAATGAGAGACATGAAAAGAATATTAGTTGTAAAAGCTATGGTTCTTGGGACCATAGCTTGTTCAATTAGTGCTATTGGATTTGGAGCGGGTGTAGAGTCTACACATATACCAGATGCAACCAATATGCAACAAAGTAAACAAGGTACGGAACAACATGAGGCAGTGCAATCCAATTGGATGGACCGCACAGATATTAAGGTTGGCACACAGTCTAAAGTGGGTACACAAGTGTCTATAGAAACATTGCAACCCTTGACTCATTACGATGAGAACTCCAAATCCGTATTGTTTGTACAAGGCGGTATTGGTCGAGGTGGCCAAGAGCATTCTGTTAGTTACTATCACGGATATAATGAGATTTGGTATCCTTATAACCCTGTAACAGGTAAAGGTGACCAACGATATATGGCAGAAAAATATGAACATACGAAATCATTAGGCACTGTAGCTAATGTAGGCTTAGGGTATCGCCATCTTAGTAAGAATGAGCATGCCTATGTTGGTGTCAATGCCTTCGTTGATCGCGCTTTCTCCGAGAATGCTAATCGTGTAAGTGGGGGCCTAGAATATGTATCAGGTCTTAACGAAGTTCGTGCTAATGTATATAGAGGTTTAGGGAGTGTGAAATCGCAATCTGATATGATACATTTACCACAATCGTACTTCACATTTGATTTGGATGGGGGCGCTGCTTACTATATGCCACATACGTCTCAAAAGGTATTATCTGGATATGATGTAAGTTATGCTCGTACATTTAAAAATGCTCGTTGGGCCCGTGTACACGCAACCGTATATCATTGGAATGGTCTAAGTGTGCCAAATCATAGCGACGCATTATTGAAAACACTGGAAGTTGGTAACAGTCATGGATGGAAAGTAGGAACTACATTACAAGTAGCGCCTCATGTATCGCTAGATGTAGGCTATACATCGGATAGTAAGTATACTAGTGGTGCTTATGGAGTTGTTAAGTACACATTAGGTACCTCTAAGTTTGCATGGCATGGTGGTAAACATAGTGATGATACGATTACGAATGCTCGCGCTAGAATGTTAGATAAGGTAGACCGTAGCCCTATAACAATAGGCCGTACATATGAAGAAGATTGGTATGTAGATCCTAATGATCATTTATAAAATTGATGATAATTTATAAAACTAAAAGGAGAGAAGTTTCGTAATGAAATATAAGTTAGTATTAACATCTATGGTCTTGGGGGCCATAGTGTGTAGCACAAGTGCCGTAGTGGGAGCAGTCGATGTGGCGCCACAAGTGAGTGATACAGCAAAACATGATGCAGTGCAATCTAATTGGATGGACCGCACGGATATTGCTGTAGGTGTACAGACTGGAGGTCAGTCCAAATTAGATAAAGGACATTTTTTAACGGATGACCAAAATTCAATCTATAATAAGCAGTCTGATTATGGTAATTTAACGAAAGCCTATATAGAAACATTGCAGCCTATTTCTCATTATGATGAGAACAGTAAAAGTGTTCTGTTTGTACAGGGGCGCATTGGACGTGGCGGTGAGAAAATAGCTTCTAAAGAGATGAGGGGTTATTTTATTAATGAACCTATAATACTTAGGAATGGGCAGCTATCTAGTTACACCATAAAAAATACGGATGAAAAATCATCAGAAACATTAGGGATTATTGGTACTGTTGGTATTGGATATCGACGTCTTAGCCGCAATGAACATGCCTATGTAGGTGTTAATGCATTCGTTGATCGAGCTTTCACAGGCAATTACAATCGTATTAGCGGCGGCGTAGAGTATGTAAATGGACTCAACGAGGTATATGCTAATGTGTACAGGGGGCTTGGGGATAAGGACCTTGTAAAAGGTGGTGGTGGTAATCCATATCCAAAACGCTTGTATCCTAATGGTTATCCAGATTCATTCCCATATGGTGTTATTCCGTCAGAGAATTATTATACCTACAAAGGCGATAGAGCACTAGGCGGCTATGAAATCGGTTTTGCTAGATCCTTTAAGAATGCTCGTTGGGCTCGTGCTTATGTAAATGGATATCGCTGGAAGGGGCAAGGTTTTGGCCATGAACAATATTATAATTGGGGACGTCCAGGCCATTGGTCCGTACCATGGTTTTCTGTGCGGGATGCAAATCACTATAAGGGCATTAAAATCGGTGCTGAATTACAGTTAACACCACATATATCCTTAGATATTGGGTATAACAATGCAAACAATATGTCGAAAGGCATGTATGGTACTGTGAAATATACATTAGGTACATCTAAATTTGCCTTCTGGGGTGGCAAGCATAGTGATGATACGATTACTACAGCTCGTTCTAAAATGCTAAATAAGGTACGTCGTCAAGACATGATTGTAGAATCCTTTGATGATATTGAATACGATTATTTAGCGCCTATCGATCATTTATGATATGAAGAAAATGTTAGTTTTATCATTGTTATGAGAGGGGACTATATATAATGTCAGGAAAATTATTATTGAAAGCTATGGTTTTGGGTACTATGGCTTTCAGTATATCTACAATAGGAATGGCTGCAGAGGTTCAAGAGGCCAATGGTTTGAATTCTGCACAACAAACAATTGCATCCGATACAGCTAGAAAAGAGGCCGTTCGGTCTAGCTGGATGGACCGTACAGATGTGGTAGTCGGCGTTGGTATGAAAGATTCGAAAGAGACGCATAGTCAGCACCATTATGTTGGTGAATCATCGAATAGACATGATGATCTACATACTGTAACTTCGAAAAGTTTAAAATCTACTGAAATCAATAAATTGTATATTGAGACCTTGCAACCTATAACCCATTATGATGAAAATGCTAAAAGCGTTGTCTTTGTACAAGGTCGTATTGGACGCAGTGGAGAAAAGATTTCATCTTATAAATTAGGTAGTTATTTGGAGCCAGCCAGACCTGCAGGGACGTTTATAACACATGATAAGCAAACAGATAAGAAAGAATCATTAGGAATGAATGCTAATATTGGCATTGGCTATCGTCGTCTTAGCAAAGGTGAACATGCTTATGTTGGTGTTAATGCGTTCTATGACCATGTGTTTAAAGATGGTTATAAGCGCGTTAGTGGCGGTGTAGAATATGTGGCAGGTCTTAATGAATTTCATGCTAATCTGTACCGAAATCTAGGGACTGATGATAGAAAATATATAGGACTCCGTGGGCGTAGTAATGTATTGGGTGACCCTGCAGGATTGTATCCATATGGTATGGATACCGATCAAAGTCTTTATAACTATGGTGTGGTTGCTTATGAAAATCATTGGATGTTATTAGAAAAGGTTGCTGCCAGTGGATTTGATGTAGGATACTCACGGACCTTCAAAAATGCTCGCTGGGCTCGTGTCTATGCGGACTATTATAATTGGCGTGGTAGAGAGGCTGTAAGAGTAGGGTATTATAAATTAAAAAAACGTGATGCCATAAAAGGTTTTAAAGTGGGTGCAGAATTCCATATCACACCGCATCTTACCCTTGATGCGGGTTACCAAACGGCATCTCATCATTTGAGTGGTCCTTATGCGACCTTGAAATATACCATCGGTACATCCAAGTTTGCTTGGCGTGGTGGTAAACATAGTGAAAGCGCGATTACAACGGCTCGTTCCAAGATGCTTGATAAGGTACATCGTAGCGACATGGTTGTACAAGAAACTGTGGAAAATACTTATGAACAGCAGTTTGTCGATGTTGGTTTATAATCTGTAACGCATTAAAATTACTCAGATGATGGCAATTATTATATTGCTATAATAACTATGTGAGAGAAGGGTAAAATTTACATGTATTTTAATACTAAGTTTAATATACGACTGCTACTTTGTGTAGCAGCTTGTACGATGTGTTGGTCTATTGCTTTCGCAGATAGTACTGATACAAATACTGCTGTGAAAGTGAATTCTAGCAGTTATCAAGATTGGGCTGATCGAACTGATATTTCAGCGAAGTTTCAAACCAATCACAAGCCAATATATAGCATAGAGACCTTACAACCTATAGGTCATTATGATAACAACTCTAAGAGCGTAGTATTTGTACAAGGAAAAGTTACTTCCCATGGAGGCATAAGTCGTACAGCTGATGGGTATGCAAATCATGTGACACGTAATGCAGGTGGTCATGTATATGAATGGTCCTTTGATCAGTCGATACAATCCATAGGCACAACGGGAAGCCTAGGAATAGGTTATCGCCGATTAAGTAAAAAGGAGCATAGCTATGTAGGTATTAATGCTTTTTATGATTATGCTTTCAAAGAACATTATAAGCGTGGTAGTTTAGGTGTAGAATATGTAACTGGTGAAAATGAATTGTATGCTAATTTCTATAAACCATTAGGAAGTACTACATCGTCTTATCGTAAATTTAAGCGTGATGAAATGATTCCAGCACCTTATAATATACCAGATGTTGATGTTTCTGTTGGTGAAAGTCATGAAAAACGTGTTGCCTCTGGATATGATATCGGATACGCACGAACCTTTAAAAATGCCCGTTATATACGCGCCTATATTGATCGTTATCATTGGAATCGGATGAATGGAGAGATTAGAGATGTAGAATGGTTTAGCAATGATATATATAACTATAATATTGCATTCCCTGTAAATGGTGTCTATAAGAATGGTATTAAAACTGGTGTTAATGTAAATGTGACACCTCACATTTCGGTAGGCATGGGCTATGATAAACCATTTGGACACTCTGGCGAGTTTTATGTACAAACTATGTATACGCTTGGTAAATCTAAGTTTGCTCTCTTTGGTGGAAAGCATAGTGATGATAGCATGACAACTGCTCGTTCTAAAATGCTTGATAAGATTGAACGTCAAGATATGCAGGCGCTCAATCTAAATGGGGATTTCCACGTTCATTACCCTCATGATCGTTTATAATATATGTAGCCTATGTTTAGGTTATAACAAAGGAGCTAGTACGCTGTGTACTAGCTCCTTTGTGTTTTTATTCTATTATTGCAAATCCTTAGGCACGCTGAGCGGTTTCCAATTATCTAACTCTGGAATGTCTAATGTATTGATAGTTCGTTGTATCCAGTAATTCAAGGATACTTCATTGCCAAAGTACTGTTCAAATAGGTATGTATTACCGGGAATGTCCTTTTGCTTGCCGTGTTCGTCGACGATATGGCGCATCGATTCCTTGAGGTACAGTTGCACCCTAAATGGTGTGGACCGCTTGCCCTTGAATATGAAATAGGATGGCCCAATAAAATCGTGGGTACGAACGTTGATTTGTTCATATCGATTGCTCTTGAGGCCTTCCAATGATGCTTGTATCATGGCGTTGGCATCGTCATATTCCTCGAGTAGGAATGGTTCTTGATCGACGTCGAGTACATAGTGCCACGTCGGTTTTTCTTCATCTGTTTCGATGGCCCATGCATCTGAAAGCTCCGGTAAACGGTGGCTTTCATAAAGATCATGCCACAAATTATGGACATCCTCTACATTGAGCAGCGATTTATAGATAATCTCATGCCCTTCGGCTGAATCGTAGCCGTACAATCGAACTTGATAGGTGTTGCGTGGCATACGTTTAGTCTCTAGTTTATAGATATTCCGAAATTTGTCCGGAATGGTTAGGAAATGATTGTAAAAGCTAAGCACCACCGTATCTTGTGTGGATAGGGCCTTATCGATGGTTTCTCGGTCATATAATGTGGTATCCCACTGAAAGCCATTCATATTGACGGATAATCGAGCTGCATTGTGAGGCCATGTGGTAGGGGCAGGACGAACAGTTGTAGAGGATTCGGTAATACCTTCCTTGTAATGCCAATGGCCATCTACTTTTTCGAAGGCTGCTAATCGTTCTGCCGCTTCGTCATCTACCGGAATATCCTTAATTTCTTCGCTGCGATTGGCGAGGTGTGACACGATGTACTGATGCGAGCTTTCATAATAATGAACGGCACTATCGAGGTCAGGTGTTCCCGTCACATAACCTTTTTCATAGGCGTAGCCCAAGGCAACGCGTGTGAGCGCACGGGTGATGTCGTAGAAGAGAACGCGGTCCTCCTCTTGTAAGGCACGATTTTCCTCTTCCAAGACGCGCATCAAGGACTGCACCGCAAATTTGATGTTTTTGGTCACGCCGATGCCGTGAATGCGCATATAACTGATATACGGCAATGCAAATAGGAATCTATCCTTAGTAGCCGCCATATGTGTCAAATCGGCGATGAGCCCCCAGTCGAGGGGGAGATGTCCAATGTGAAAGATATAGCTAAATGCGGCCTGCAAGGCGGCATAGCCTGCATCGTTAAAATTCTTTGTTGCTGCCTGTTGGTACAATTCCGTGGCCTTAACTGGATCATAGGGAATCGTAGCACGGAGCATAGGCTGTTCATAAAAATGGTAGTAATAGTCGGCGAGTTCCGCGATACATTCTGGCTGGCCTAGTTCGGCACCCTTTGTAAACCATGTGAAAGCCTCTGTAAACTCGCCCCTTTCGTGATGGTCGAGAGCCGTATAGAGCATCATGGTCGGATTGCCTAGTTCAGCGGCCCTGCGTGCCACACGGCGTGCATTTTCATAATCGCCTTCATCGATATAAATATTGCGCAAGTTCCCTTGGAACATGGCGAGCCCTTGATCAAGGGCTTTGGTAAACCAGTATTTCGCATGCTCCCGAGATTTTGCTTGTAGCGTTTCTTCGTCTACCATACCGCGCAAGGTAGCAATGACTTCACGTAAACTCTTGCTGCGCGTCGCTTGGTGTAATCGTTGACTAAAGCTAGCCTTTTCTGGGCCTAATAGTTGTTTAGCCTCGTTAATAACGTGGTAATCGCCCCAAAAGAATACGTTGCCTATAATATATTGGCAGTATGCATCGTCTTGCTTTGCATAATCATAGATGATGCGGAATGCATCATCAAAGGACAACTGCATATCTCGCCTCACCGTAGGCGTAATCGACCCAGCTATGCGCAATGCTTGTAATGTGCCAATTGGACTATTCCGGCGGATACTATCATGCAAACACTGATACGTGCGCATATTATCCTCTGGAAAACCCGACTCGGCCCACGTAAATCGCGGTCCAGCGTACACGCGTGCCAATAGGGCATATGCATCTCCTAATTCACGTTCCTCAGGAGACAAAGCCTTCTTGTAAACTTCCTCAGCATCCGATTCGCCACGCTACTTTGTGATGTAGCCGTGTTGCGCAACTCATGCTGAATTGGCTTTGTCACATTCGATTGATTATTTACAATCGTCTCTAACATGCGGAGACCTTCTTGAGCGGACTGCGGATCATAAGACATAAAAATTAAGTGGAAGACCCGTTGGAGGCGGTCTGTGAAATATTGAGCCATAGGCCCTCCTTTCGTTTTTATACAATACACTACTATTATATACCGAATATGTCTTGCGTTAAAGGTGGGAGGGCGGTGGCGTGTCCTGAGAACCTCCACCGGCCGGGTCTGACTACGCCCTGCGGGCTCCGCAGGGCCAAAGTCGGTTTCAGAACACGCCACTGCCCCACGCATTAAGGCTAGTGTCAATTCGGTATATAATAGTAGTGAAATTGATAAAACCCGTTATTGCCAACCCAGCCGATAGGAAGGAGGGCCTACGGCCTCTTTCTCCTCTGTATAACGAAAAAATAATTTCTATTTACGATGATAGGATAGTAAAAAGAACCGGTTCTGAAAACGACTTCGGGCTCCGCGTAGCGCAGTATTCTCTTATCCGTATAACAAAGAAATAATTTCTAACACGTGTTGTAGAATGCAAAAAAAGACACCTGGCAAAAACCGACTTTTGGCCCTGCCCCGAAGGGGTCAGACCCGGCCGACGGAGGATTTTTGCTAGGTGTCTTTTACATGTATTCAAAACAATGTATTAGAAATTATTTTTTGTTATAGTCACCAAACCATTTATCGTAAATTTTTTGGTATGTGCCGTCTTCTTTAAGTTCTTTAAGAGCTTTGTTAACAGCTTGTTGTAATTCTGTGTTGCCTTTTTTAACACCAAGTACTGTACCAGGTGCTTTAGTAGGTTCGCCTACGAGTTTAAGGTCTTTGTCAGCACCTTGTTTTAGGTAGTACATAGCAACTGCGTTATCGATGATAGCGCCATCGATTGTACCAGCTTTCAATTCCATAAAGATATTGGCATTGGAGTCCATTTCTTTTACTGTTGTGTTAGGAATTTTTTTAGCCATGTCTGCAGGAACAGTACCGATTTGAACGCCTACAGTTTTACCAGCAAGTTCGTCCATGTTGTGGATAGAAGTGTTGTCTTTGCGAACCACTGTGATGAAACCGCCTTGGTCAAAGTATACATCAGAGAAGTCTAATGCTTTTTCACGTTCAGGAGTTGCGTTGATGCCTGCGGCGATCATGTCGATGTCGCCAGATTGAACTGCTGGAATCAAAGCGTCAAAGCCCATGGATTTGAATTCCATTTTTAGGCCTAATTTTTTAGCGATTGCTTCGGACAAATCAACGTCGAAACCAACGTATTTATCGCCTTCAGTGAATTCAAATGGTGGGAATGTAGTTTCAGAACCTACACGTAACACACCAGCCTCTTGTGTCATTTTGCTTTTTTCACTGCCACAACCAGCCAATAAACCCATAGCAGCAACGGCTACGAGTGCGATAGCTGTCAATTTTTTGAATTTAAACATAGTATCCTCCTCAAACATGATACAAACATATTAATCTGTTTCTATTGTACGGAATTTTGAACCAATAGGCAATAACATTGTATAATTAAAGGTACGTAAACAAATTAAGTACACGAAATATACCTTTTACTAAATAAGGTCGATTATTTATACACATATTTAGGAGGACCTATGTCTCTTACTGAACAATTTTCCAGTGCTTCTGAAAGCTTCACCCAAGAGGCTTTCACCATTAACTATACATTGGCGAAGAATCCAGAACTGTCTAGTCATGAATTTAAGTCTGTTAAGACAATCGGTGCTGTCCTTGAAAAATACGGTATTCCTGTGATCTATGAGTTCTGTCACTTGCCGACTGCCTTTAAGGCATCTGTTGTGAAAGTAGATAACCCTAAGGGCCGTTTAGCCATATTATGTGAATACGATGCGCTCCCAGATGTGGGACATGCGTGTGGCCATTGTGCTAGCGGATCTATGAGTGTACTAGCGGCTCTTGCATTGCATAAGATGCAGCAAGAAGGCGTAGCTTTCAACATGGATATCGACATCATTGGAACCCCTGATGAGGAAGCGATGGGCTGCAAGGTGGATATGTGCAACGTTGGTGTGTTCAAGGATTACGATTTTGCCATTATGGTGCATCTTGATGGCGAAGAAACGCGGCCGAATTCACAATTCTTAGCCCTTGATTGTTTCCGTGCTACATTTCACGGTAAACCGGCCCATGCGGCTGGTGAGCCTTGGAATGGCATCAATGCGGTAAACGGCGTGCAACTCGCCATCCATGCCATGGATATGCTGCGCCAACAAGTGCGACCAGAGTCGCGCATCGGCACGTGGATTATTAATGGTGGTACCGCATCTAATGTCATTCCCGCGACTGGCGAATTAGAGGTTACCGTACGTCATACAGAACGTGACTATTTGAACGGATTATCCGAGCAAATTAAAAAGATCTTTGAAGGTGCTGCCCTTTGTACCGGTACGACCGTAGATGTTGAGTTTTACGGAAATCCTTATGACGATATGAACCAAAACTATCGTGGCACACACCTCATCGAAGACGTGATGACCGATATGGGTCTTGATTTTGAACCAGGTCCAGCGGACATTGGGGGCAGTTCCGATATCGGTAATGTTAGCTATCAATGTGCAGCATTCCATCCTAAATTGCGCTTGGCTGGCCCAGATAAGGTGTGCCATGCCAAAGAGTTTGCGGACGCTATGCTGGAACCAACCATTGAGCAAACCATTTTAGATGGCGCTAATATCATTGGGGGCACATTGTTGCGATTAGTAGAAAATCCAACTGTCTTAGAAGAAATTGTGGTTGAGTTTAATGCAACTAAATAATTCTCATCTACATATAATATTACTAAATAGTTTCTAGCTGATGGGAATAGCGCTAAATAAAATGTTTCCTGTATCTGTCTGGGGAACTGTAATATCGCAGATAGAATTCATTGCCTCTTTCAGAATTACTGATAATAGATGATAAGGGAACATTGCCATTTATAAAACTACGATTTTGGGTAAAATAAGTGCCCACCTCAATGTCGTGGTGATGGAGCGCCCAGACCACATTATTTCCAGCGATGACAGGAATGTATTTAAACTCAAGATATTTAAATAAACTAGCTATGGTGATGCCGTCTGGTACGGTAAATTCTTCGCGATGATGACTCATATCATCGGCCGCACAAACGGCATCTCGATCGATTATTATATGCATATGATTTCACATCCTTTGAAATAGTAATTCTACAATCTTATGTGATTATCTATATTGTACATCAAGTAAAATTTATATTGTATTAAAGGAGGTTTTATGTCCTCATCTGAACCATTAGACATTAAAAACTATATAGGCCTTACTGGTGATACGCCCATTCGATTCATCGCGTCCGATGTGGATGGCACATTGGTCAATGATGCTAAGTCCGTAGATCCAGAGGTGGTCAATGCGGTTCGTGCCGCTCGTGAAAGCGGTATTCGCGTGGCCATCGCATCGGGCCGTGCGTGGCATGAGATGGACGATGTCATCGATGCCATGCCGTGCTTGCGATACTTTGTGTGCACCAATGGCGCCTATGTCATGGATAAAGAAGAACAAAAGGAACTCGTTCACATTTCCTTTGATAAAACGCGTGCCATGGATTTAGTGCGAAAACTAATGACCTATGGTGTGTTTGTAGAGGCTTATGTGAAAGCCGAGATTTTCGGTCAATACCCTGTTGTTGGTAATGAGACAGCGCAAGCAGAACATTTCTTTAGACCGAATATTAGACCTTTCATTTTAAAAACACGTACCATGGTGCCCGATTTAATAGCCCATTTAGAATCGTTACCAGAGGGACCGGAGAAAATTCAAATCTTTTACGGCGATGAACGTATACGCGAACGCATCCTAGCTGATTTGCGAGATGAATTCCAAGGGGCTGCCATAGATGGAAAAGGCCGAGAACGTTTTTACGATGTCCTTGAATCTAGCGAGGGCAATTTAGAATTTGTACTTCCTCATACGACAAAAGGCACGGCCGTAGAGGCCTTGGCTAACCATTGGGGCTATACGCCTGACGAGGTGATGACCATCGGCGACAGCGAAAATGATCTATCCATGATTCGCTTTGCCAGCGCTAGCGTGGCTATGGGTAATGCACGAGATAATGTGAAAGCTGCCGCCCGTTATGAAACGACAGATAATAATCACTATGGCGTAGCTCGTGCACTATATTCGGTTATTGCATATAATCGTGAATTGGAAAATAAATAGAAATACTAAGTGGCTAATAGAAATACTAAGCTATTAAGGGATATACTAGTCTACTAATAGAAATACTAAGAGGCTAATGGAAATAGTAAGCGGATAATGGATAGATACTATATCTTATGATTGATAGAGAGGTGATGTAATATGGGCAATCTAAAATTTGATATAGACGATACCTGCGTTAAATGCGGAGCCTGCGCTGAGGATTGCCCTGTACAATGCATCACCGAAGGAACTACAAAATTTATCATTGGTAAAGGCTGCATCAGTTGTGGTGATTGCTATTCAATTTGCCCAGTCGGGGCCGTACAAATACATAAGCTGTTTAAAGATAGAACAGGCCTGTAGTAATGTAAAATGGGTGTGTGTAATAGACCTTCTAAAAATTAGAACAGGCCTGTAGTAATCTGAAATGGGTATGTGCAATAGGCCTCCTGAAAAATAGAACAGGCCTGTACTAATCTGAAACGTGTGTGTAATAGGCCTTTTAAAAATAGAACAGGCCTGTTCTATTTTAAAATAGGCATGTGAAAGGGCGACCTTGAACTATCAGGATCAGAAATGTATTAAAAATCCGAACGTTAAAAAGTAATTCATAACTTTCATACGGAATATATGGAGTACATATGGTTCCTATGGTATAATAGACTGTAATGAAAAATTAGCGTTTAGTTGTAAAACGCACCCCCAGTACAGGAATGTATGGACATTATAAATTGGTGAATATACTTTCACAAATAGATGCATACGGAGGAACTATGGAAAACAAGGAATTTGTTATTGTTGTCGATTTCGGCGGTCAATATAATCAGTTGATTGCACGCCGTGTTCGTGAAAATCATGTATACTGCGAAGTATATCCATACAACAAAGCATTAGAAAAAATTAAGGAATTGAAGCCGCAAGGTATCATCTTCACTGGTGGTCCTAACAGCGTGTACGAAGAGAATTCCCCTAAAATTGAAAAGGAAATCTTTGAACTTGGCATTCCAGTTCTTGGCATGTGCTATGGTATGCAATTTATGGCGCATACATTGGGTGGCGAAGTTAAATCTGCGGACAACCGTGAGTTTGGTAAAACACCTACTAAAGTGGATACTACATCTTCATTGTTCAAAGGCTTGGACGAAGAACAAGTAGTTTGGATGTCCCACGTTGACTATGTAGCAAAAGTTCCTGAAGGGTTCGAAATCATTGCGCATACAAAAGACTGCCCTGTTGCATCTATGCAAAACAAAGAGCGTAAATTATACGCTATGCAATATCATGCAGAAGTATTGCACACTGAACATGGTAAAGAAATGCTTCACAACTTCTTGTATGAAGTATGTGGTTTCACAGGCACATGGACAATGGCAAACTATGCAAAAACTGCTATTGAAGAAATCCGTAACACTGTAGGCGATGGCAAAGTATTGTTAGCATTGTCCGGCGGTGTAGACAGCTCTGTTGCAGCAGCTCTTATCTCTAAAGCTGTTGGCGACCAATTGACTTGTATCTTCGTTGACCATGGTTTAATGCGTAAAAACGAAGGCGATGAAGTTGAAGCAGCTTTCAAAGATTCCGGCATGCATTTCATCCGCGTCGATGCGGAAAAACGTTTCTTAGATAAATTGGCTGGTCTTGAAGATCCAGAAGCGAAACGTAAAGCTATCGGCGAAGAATTCATCCGCGTATTCGAAGACGAAGGCCGTAAAATCGGTTCCGTTGACTTCTTGGCACAAGGTACAATCTACCCTGACGTTATCGAGTCCGGTACTGGTGAAGCTGAAGTTATCAAATCTCACCACAACGTAGGCGGCTTGCCTGCAGTTGTAGACTTCAAAGGCCTTATCGAACCATTGCGCAACCTCTTCAAAGACGAAGTGCGTGAACTTGGTTCTGAATTAGGTTTGGCTGATTACCTCGTATGGCGTCAACCATTCCCAGGGCCTGGTCTTGCTATTCGCGTAATGGGCGAAATCACTAAAGAAAAACTCGACATCTTGCGTGATGCGGACTATATCTTCCGTGACGAGATTGCAAAAGCTGGACTTGATCGCAGCATCAACCAATACTTTGCAGTATTAACATCTACACGTACTGTAGGCGTTATGGGTGACTTCCGTACATACGATTACACATTGGCATTGCGTGGCGTAACAACAACAGACTTCATGACTGCTGACTGGGCACGCATCCCTTACGACGTATTGGACACAATCTCCCGTCGTATCGTAAACGAAGTACAACACATCAACCGTATCGTGTACGATATTACATCTAAACCACCTGCTACAATTGAGTGGGAATAATAAGTAAATATTGATTTATAAATTCATTAACTGTACTTTTGGAGTAATACCAAATTCAACTGAAAGGTAAATAAATAGGTTTGAAAGGGAGTTAGTTATTGAATTTTAAGGGTTCATAAAAGCCTCCCATCATTTTGGTGGGAGGCTTTTACAATTATAATTGTAAAGTTGAGATTATTGGAAGCGGAAAGTTTATGAATGATAATGAAATAATTAAAGCTATTGCCACTAATTTATCAGGAAAAAGAAATTTAGCAGCCTTAAATAACTATGAGGTATTGTATCATAATATTAATTATGTGAATGAGTTGTTAGTAGATTTTAAAAATAATATAGTTGAATTACAAGCAGAAATTGAGAAGAAAATAAAAGTTATAGAAGCTTTAAATGATGACTTTAAGGATGATTCAAATTCAAAATTTTATTTTAGAGATATAATACCAAGGATAATCTTGAAT
>SKEU01000860.1_pt1 | contig 17291 bp, 16 predicted proteins | sample 4819571 | NCBI WGS metagenome assembly SKEU01 (sample SAMN11008801, study PRJNA524170) | human gut metagenome | biome: Human fecal sample; material: Feces; isolation source: fecal sample from pouch patient p8, p16 | host: Homo sapiens | place: Israel: Tel-Aviv | collected 2015-06-23
TCTTTTGACGGATAATGCCTTTGGCATCCACTTCATGGTATTTAAATTCAGTTGTATCCGTCGTGATTTTCTGATGGCAGATACTGGTGTAGAAACGACGATGGATCCGATTTTTGGCTACTGCTCCAACTTTTCCTCGATAAGAATTGTAGCGACGTGATTTACGCGTGTATGCCGTTACTTTTATTCCTAGCTTCTTGATCAAGCGCTGAACTTTCTTTTTATTGATAGAGAAACCGCGGTTTCTTAGTTCATTGGTCATCCGTAAACAGCCATAATCCTTGTGCTTCTCCCGAATTTTAAGCATTTCCGCTTCAATCTCTTGATCTGGATTTTTACGGTCCAATCGCCTTTGCCATCCAAATAATCATGAACGATCTTTAATTTAAGTTCAAAAGTATATTTAACCATAAAAAATACCGACCTCCAAAAGTTAGATTTTTTGGTCTAACTTTTGGGGGTCGGTACACAAATCGTGTCACAGTCCCTTTTTTGAAAATAAACGGTGTTCAAAAGCTTGCATCTGCGGTAATAAGTCCAGCCAAGTTAAAAACATAAGAAGCTGTTTTTACTTGGCTGTTCTTATTACTTGATGCAAGGCAGCTTTTTCACAACCTCTTTTCAAATATTTCGTTTTCTTATTCTACAAATGGTTCTTCTCCTAACGCTTGTTGAGCGGCTAGATTCAACATGCTCCATTGTCGGTCAAAGCCTGGCTGGAAGAAGAAGTCAGCTTCTGCTAGTTCTTCTAAAGTCAGTTTGTTTTGGATCGCTAGTGCCAATACATTTCCTTGACCTGTAACATCATAGGTAGATAATACTGCTCCTCCTAGCAATTGATGGGTCATTGGATCCGAGAATAATTGGATGGACACTTTTGGATTTCCTTGTTCTTCTGGTACATATTTTGGTCGTAACGTATCTTCATAATAAGACACTCGTACATCTACTCCTGCTTTTGCTGCTGTAAAGCTATTCAATCCGCTTGCTGCAAAATGATAGTCAAAGACACTTAATGCAGAGGAACCTACGACTCCGCCGAACGGTTTGTTTGGTACTTCTTCAAAAAGATGTTTTACTACATAACGTGCTTCTCTACGTGCAACAGTCGCTAAAGCGATCGGCATTTTTTTGCGTGCTGGGATAGAATAAGCAAGTGTAGCATCTCCTACTGCATACACATCTGGAAGATTCGTTTGCAAGTATTCATTTGTTTGGATCCAGCCACGTTCATCTAAGTCGACGATCCCTTTTAACCATTCTGTATTTGCCTTCACACCGGCAGCTTGAATGACTAGATCTGCTGGGATTTCTTTTTCACTTGTTTTGATTGCCTCAACTTTTCCGTTACCAGTAAAAGCTTCGATTTTTGCATTTGTCAAAACTTCAATACCGTTTTCATTTAGGTGTTGTTCTAAAATATCTGTCATCTCAGCATCTAAATAAGTGCCTAAAGGTCTATCGATCACATCAAGCAATACGACTTCTTTCCCAGCTTTTCGGCTTGCTTCTGCTGCTTCGATCCCAATGTAACCCGCACCTACGACAGCGATTTTTTTAATAGCCGGATCATTTAATTTTTCTTTGATTTTGGTTGCCCAATTGTATCCACGCATCAAGTAGACATTTTCTAGATCTGCTCCTGGTACTGGCAGATTGTTTGGTTTGACACCAGAACTCAAAATCAATTTGTCATAAGGATATTCTTTTGTTTCGTTATCTGATGCGCTAGTAACCGTTACTGTTTTTTTATCGGCATCGATCGTTTTTACTTCGTGATTATTTAAAATATGAACATTGGATTGCGGAAAGTTTTCTGGTCTGAAATTACGTACATCATTTACATCTGTTACCTTGTCTTCTAAATACAGCTCCATACCACATGACATGAAGGAAATATAGTCTCCTGCTTCAAATAGCGTGATATCTACATTTTCACCGTATCGTGTCAATAGTTCCAAGATCGATTGATGCCCTCCATGAGATGCACCTACAATGACAACTTTGATTTTTTCCATTGATGAAACCTCCTTGAATATTCTTTTAAAATCATTCTAAACAATTTAAACTTAACATTACATTAGTTATGAATCAAAAGAAACGCGTTCATTTGAACTAAATTTAAAAAACAATCGTCTCCTTGCAGAATATACCGCAAAATTAACGATTGTTTTTTTGATAAAATCTATGAATCACTGTTCTGTTAAAAAGTCTTTGATCCGTTTGCAGGCCTCATGTAATTTTTCCATGCTGCTAGCATAAGAAATCCGGATATAACCTTCTCCTTCTGGGCCAAATGCAATTCCTGGGATACACGCAACTTTTGCCTGTTCCGCTAATTCTACACAAAACTGCCAAGAGTCAGTTTGAATGGCAGCTGGGAGTTTGCAAAACAAGTAAAATGCACCGTTTGGCTGGGTCACTTCAAATCCTAAAGGCGCCAATTGCTGGACCAGATAGTCTCTTCGTGTTTGATATTGCTCTTTCATATTCTCGCTATCTTTCACCCCATTTATTAGCGCTTCAGCCGCAGCTTTTTGCGACATCGTTGTAGCGGCAGTCACCAGATATTGATGGACTTTAATTAGTTCGTCAATAAGGGCTTTTTGAGCAAAAATAAAGCCCACTCGCCAACCAGTCATCGCATGTGACTTGGATAACCCGCTTATCACGATTGTTTGTTCTGGAAGATAAGTAGCTATGGACATATGCGTTCCACTATAAGTCAATTCAGCATATACTTCATCACTTATAACAAATACCGGATATTTTTTTAAAACCTCAGCGATTGCTTTCAATTGTTTTGCAGACAATGTCGTCCCAGTAGGATTGTTAGGATAGTTTAAAATGACTGCTTTGACAGCTGATCCATATTGTTCAAATGCTCGTTCAAATTGTTCCGGCTGACAGACAAACCCTGTGTCAGAAGTATCTATCGGGATCAATTCAGCACCAGCTAGTTCCACTAATGGCTGATATCCTGAATAAGCAGGCGCTGGAATAAGAACCTTGTCTCCTTCTTCCAAAACAGATAACAACGCAGAGGCAATCGCTTCCGTTGCACCAACTGTCGTCAAAACTTCCGTTTGCGGATCATAAGTTAATCCATAACGCTGTTGCTGAAATATACAAGCCGCTTCCCGCAGTTCCTCTAATCCTCTCATTCCGGTATAGTGAGAAAAGTCTTCTTCAATCGCTGCTATTCCTGCTTGCTTGACATGTTCAGGAGTTGGAAAATCCGGTTCTCCCAGGGTGAGTTTGATCACATCTGGTATCGACGATATTTGCTGATCGAATTGTCGTATTTTTGATACTTCTATTCTAGAAAGCCTAGGACTAAATCGATTGGATAAATTCATCATTATTTACTCGCTCCTCTTTTGAACTGCTATCGATTTTTACAAGAAGATTTTCTGTAAAAAGAATCGTTTTGTACCATTCTACACCATTTTCTAAAACATCCATATCAAAATCGAACGTCGGATCATGTAAAGCAGGGGTATCACCGACACCTAAAAAGAAAAATACACATGGATATTGTTGCGTATATATGCCAAAATCTTCGGCTTGAAGAACTGGAGCATCTAATTCATGTAGTTTGTTTGAATCTAACAGTGCTGCATATAAGCCTCTATGGTTGATTACAGCTGGATAGCCGTCATTATAGCGAAAAGAAATAGTAGCTGTAGAGTGAAACTGTTCTGCTAAATGGTCTAATCCCCTCTTCAAATAATTTTGCATATCTGAACTGTAAGAACGGATACTTCCGGATACAATAACTTCTCCAGCTAAAACATTTCGGATCGTTCCACCTTGGATTTGGCCAAATTTCATTAGATGATTCCACTCTGCCGGTAATTGCCGGTCAAAATCATAAACATTCTTCAAAAATCGTACAGCTGCCTCCAGACTATCGATTCCTTTTTCACTAGAAGCAATATGTGCAGACTGGCCTTTAATGATAATGTCTGTTTCACTGCTTTGTGCCATCAAAGGTCCTGGTCGAGAGAAAACTTCTCCCTTAGCTAGTCCAGGCCATAGATGAAAGCCAAATATTGCTTGTACTTCATATTTATCCAACAATCCTGACTGAATAACGCTTTGTGCGCCACCGGAAATTTCTTCTGATGGCTGATAGATCAGTACTACATTATAAATAAGATCCTCAATGTGTTTAGTTATAAAGTCAGTCAACCCTAAAAGCATCGCCATATGTCCGTCATGACCACATGCATGCATATAACCTTCATGCTTAGAAGCAAAAGAGAGATTCGTTTCTTCTTTGACTGGCAGTGCATCGATATCTGTTCGAAAAGCAATCGTTTCTTCTTGCTGATTATCAAAATAAAGGAGTAGTCCTGTTTCGCCGATTTCATGGATAACGGCCCCGCTGTTTTTTACTTGTTCATATAAATATTTTTTTGTCTTGAATTCATGAAACCCGATTTCAGGAATTTGATGGAGTGCCATTCGATATTCTTTCAGCATCCGTATTCACCATCCCTTCATAGATACCCTTCACTACTGTTTCATATTGATTATTCGGTACACCGATGATCAGATTCAACTCCTGTGCTCCTTGTGATAAGATCGATGTGCGAATTTCTAATTTGTTCAATATCGATAACACTTTCCCAGATAATCCAATCAATTCTTTATGCGGACCCCCAACGACAGAGATCAAAGCTAAGTCTTCGATCACGACGATTTCTTCCACGCCAAGTGTTTCTTTTAATTCTTTCGTGATGAGAAATAACTTATCGGCAATCGCTTCTGCTGAGACGATCACTCCGATATTGTCGATCCCTGAAGGAATATGTTCGATTGATATCTCATGTTTAGCAAAAATGCTCATTGCTTTCCAGATAAACCCGATTTCATCGGACATATGACGTTTGAATAAAGTGATGGAAAGAAAATCCTTGCGTCCAGCTATTCCTGTCAGTCCATTTTCCTTTTCTATTTCGTGATTCGATATTTTTGTCCCTTGAGCGAAAGGATCATTGGTATTTTTTATTTGGATAGGGATATCAGCCTCTTGAACTGGGAAAACAGCTGCTTCATGAAGAACGTTAGCCCCCATATAAGCCATCTCTCTCAGTTCTCTAAAAGAGATTTCCTCGATGATTTTAGGATGATCGATGATTCGCGGATCAGCCATCATGATTCCTGAAACATCCGTCCAATTCTCATAACTTTCCGCTTGCAACATCTTCGCCAGTATCGCGCCGGTAATGTCGCTTCCCCCACGGCCCAATAATTTTTCTTTTCCTGCAGGGTTCGCCCCGTAAAACCCTGGAACAACCATTTTCGGATATCTTTTAAATGCTTTTGTGATTTCCTGTGCTGTTTTTTCCTGATCGATTTTCCCATCATAGTCAAAGAAAATCAGGTCTTTTGCGTCAATAAACTGGTAACCAAGATACTCAGCCATCAGTTGAGCAGTCAGATATTCACCTCTACTTACTAAATAATCTTCAGTTATCTTTTCGTCTTCCAGTTGTTTCTGTATGCGTGCTAGTTCATCTTCAATAGGTAACTGCAGGGCAAGAACATCTCTTACTTGAATGAAACGATCACAAATCCTTTTCCAAAGGGGTGTCCAATCAACATGATGCTGAAGGTAAGCATAAATCAAATAAAGTAAGTCTGTTACTTTGTCATCATCTGACGTACGTTTGCCTAAAGCAGAAACAACGATCACTTGGCGATTGGGATCTGAAAGAACAATTGTACGGACTTTTTTGAATTGCTCTTCATGAGACATCGATGTTCCGCCGAATTTCGCTACTTTCAGCGTATTACTCATCTTGCCACCTCCGCTATTTTCTGCATTAAAGCTGCAGCAATCTGTACGGCATTCGCAGCGGCTCCTTTGCGTATGTTATCGGCAGTCGTATAGAACAACAATCCGTTCTCTAAAGAAGTGTCTTTTCTGATCCTCCCAACATAAACCATATCTGTTCCTCTAGCAAGAATGCTCGTCGGATATTTATGTGCTGCTAGATCATCTTCTAATTGAATCCCTGGAAACTGGCTGAGACACTCTCTAATTTCTTCCGTCGTAAACTCTTTTTGCAGTTGAACTGCCACAGAGACTCCATGTCCATTTTCGATTGGCACACGTACGCAGGTTGCTGATACTGGCAAAGCAGGCTGATGCAGAATCTTACGGGTCTCATTTATCATTTTCTGTTCTTCTTTTGTATACCCATTTTCCAAAGGCTGATCGATTTCCGGAATCACCGTTTGGCTAATATTATAAGGATACAAAACTGGTTCCTCGTCATTTTGCGTACGATGAAGCAATGCCTTTTTGCCCGGAACCAGAAACTGCTTGATAGGTCGAATAATTGACTCGCTGGATACCAAAGGCTTCTTGTAAAGCTTTAAGCGGAAGTACCGCTTGAATGGTTGAACAATTTGGATTTGCAATCAGCCGATTCAATGTATAGTCTTCCAGATTGACCTCTGGAACGATTAATGGAATATCCGAATCTTCCCGCCATGCTGAGGAATTATCTATGACAAATAGTCCCTGACTTCGTGCGATTGGCGCAAACTCTTTGGATACAGAAGCACCTGCAGAAAATAGCGCTAAATCATATCCTTCAAATGAAGTTTCTGTCAATTCCTGTACAGTGTGTTTCTTTTTCTTGAATACACAAACTTTACCGGCTGAACGTTTTGAAGCTAATAATTTCAATCGTCCTACTGGAAAATCATATTCTTCTAACACTTTGAGCATCGTTTGGCCGACTAATCCGGTTGCCCCCACAATACAGGTATCTATTTCGCGCATTTTTCTCCATCTCCTCTATAATTCGCGTAACGCAGCAATCAATGCTGTATTTTCTTTTGTCTGATCATCACTTATTTTTAATACACGTGCAGGTATTCCACCGACAACAGTTTCTGCTGCCACATCTTCTAAAACCACTGCTCCTGCTGCCACGACTGCATCTTTTCCGATATGGACACCTTCAACAATCACTGCATTCGCACCTACCAGTACGCCGTCTTCTACGATAACCGGTTTGGCCGATGCTGGTTCGATCACACCTGCTAAGACAGCTCCTGCACCAATATGGCAGTTTTTGCCCACTGTCGCTCGTCCACCTAAGACAGCACCCATATCAATCATCGTGTTTTCACCGATTACTGCACCAATATTGATAATCGCTCCCATCATGATCACGGCATTGTTGCCGATTGACACTTGATCTCTGATAATAGCACCTGGTTCGATACGAGCATTAATTTTTTTAATATCTAGCAAAGGAACTGCGCTGTATCTTGCAGCAGTTTCGATTTCGATTTCAATGATTTTTTCTGATTCAGCTTCTAAAACCGGAGCAATCGTCTCATAGTCACCAAAAACAACGAAGCTGCTTCCTTCACCAAAAACTTTACTTTCTTTAAATTCGATTGGCTCGGTTACATTCAGATAGACTTTCACAGGCGTCTTTTTAGATGCCGTTTGAATGTAGCGGATGATTTCTTGAGCTTCCACGTTTTTTACACCCCTTTGTCCATTAATAAATCTTCTAATTTGTAATAACCTGGTGACTGATCTTTCAACCAGTCCGCTGCTTCTACTGCGCCTGCAGCAAAGATTCGATTAGAAAAAGATTCATGTTTGATCGTAAATATTTCATCAGTAGCAGCAAACAATACATCATGTTCACCAGGTAAAGAACCTGCACGAATACTGTGTACACCAATTTGGTTTTCTTCTCTTTTTTTCCCTTGCCAGTTGTATACGGGCTGCAGCTTTTGCACTTCTTGGATTGTTTGAAGCAGCATATTTGCAGTACCAGATGGTGCATCTTTTTTACGACTATGATGTTTTTCAATCAGTTCGATCTGCCAGCCTTGCAACATTGCAGCTGCTTGCTTGATTAGTTGATTCATCACCATGATGCCGAACGAAAAATTAGCACTATACATCACAGGTACATGTTTGGCATGTTCTTTTATTTCTTGGAACTGTGATTGTGTATAACCTGTCGTGCCAATGACTAACGGAAGTTGATATGATAAGCTATACGAAAGGATTTTCTCTAAATTATCTGGATGAGAAAAATCAATAAGCAGTTCTGGCAGTTCCGTAAAAGCAAGCGTAGTTGCTTCTTTAGGTGCCGTCCGTAAAAGAAGGACCGTATCTCCTCTTTCTTGTGCAACTTCTTCGACTCTATTTCCCATCTGTCCACTGCCAATCAGTCCGATTTTCATTTTTCAACCGTCCTTTCTTTTAACAAAAGCTGAGCTAATTGTTTCTTTTTCTCTTTTGAAAGAGAAACTAAAGGCAGGCGTAGAGGTCCGGAAGGTAAGTCTAATAATGACATGGCTGCTTTGACAGGAATAGGATTGGTCTCACTGAACAAGGCATGGATCAGTTCAAGTGCATTTAATTGCTTTTCTTTTGCTTGCTGCCATCTTCCGTCCTGCGTATCTTTTACTAATTCATGGACTATTTTAGGTTGGATATTCGCCCATACACTTATTACACCGCTTCCTCCTACACTCATTACTGGTAGGATCAAATCATCATTTCCACTGTAAAGGAAGAATTCTTCTCCAATCAACCGAGCGGCATCCATCACATAAGCCATATCTCCTGAGGCTTCTTTCAAACCAATGATATTAGGATGTTCTGCTAAATTTACTAATACATGGATTGGAATCGACATGCCTGTTCTAGAAGGAACATTATACAAAATAAGCGGAATCGGTGAGGCTTCTGCAATTGCTGTAAAATGAGCAGCTAGTCCTGCATCACTTGTTTTGTTGTAGTAAGGGGTGATGACCAAAAGTGCGTCTGCCCCCAAAGAAGCAAAATGCTTCGCTTTTTCAATCGTTTCTTTCGTATTATTCGTTCCAGCTCCTGCAATCACCGGCACACGGCCAGCCACTTTCTTTACTGTCAGTTGAAGGATCTGCTCCTCCTCAGATTGTGTGAGCGTAGAAGATTCTCCTGTTGTACCTAAAACTAATAATCCATCTGTTTGTTCATCTAAATGGAATTGGATCAATTTTTCCAAACCAGCATAATCTACTGATCCCTCTTCATTCATCGGCGTGATCAGCGCCACGATCGAACCTTTTATCATCTTCATTCCTCCAATATTCTTGTCCATTCATGAACTGCTGGGCCAGCCATTTGTATCGCATCCTCACCAGAGATCATCAAGTCTCCTTGTTCCAAGTGAACAACTACCTGATCTGCTGAAATTTTCCCAGTTTCCTTAGCAACCACATAAGAGGCACAGCAACCTGTACCGCAAGCAAGTGTCCAACCTACTCCTCTTTCATAGGTACGGACGATCAATTCTTGTTCATTGACTACTTCTACAAAGTTGACATTGGTTTTTTCTTTGAACAAAGGATGATGACAGATCAGTTCACCTCTTTTTCTCCAGACTTCCTCACGCGCATTTTCAACAAAAACAACGGTATGAATCGTTCCTAAAAATAAACTAGTGATCGTTACTTTTTCACCATTGATCTCTATTTCCTGGTTTTTTATTGGATAAGTTTGATTAGCTTTGATTTTTTCCGGAGAATCATCTGGCACTCCCATATCTACGCTGCAATAAAAAGGTGAGGGATCCAACACCGTAATTTTTCTTGTGCCTGCTAATGTCTCTACGTTGAATTCCTGTTCATTCATCATGTTCTGATCATTTACGTATCGAGCAAAACAGCGAATGCCATTTCCGCACATCGGCGCGCGGCTGCCATCTTTGTTGTAATAGATCATTTCCAACGGATCGATTTTTACGGCGATCAATCCGTCTGTATCATATTTTTCTTTTGTGCATAAAGAAGCGGCTAATTGACTATAATCTGTGTCTTCTGCGTAATCTAATAAGATAAAATCATTTCCGCAGCCATTATATTTATGAAGGATCATAGGAAACTTCCCCCCTTAGTAGATCAGAAAATGCTTGTCTGCGAACAATCAGTCTTGATTGGCCATTATTGACAAAAACAACTGCTGGTCGTGTCGCTCGATTGTAGTTGCTGCTCATCGAGTATCCATAAGCTCCCGTGGAATAAACAGCTAAAAGATCACCCGATTCTGCTTTCGGCAAATAAGCTTCTTTAATTACCACATCGCCTGATTCACACATTTTTCCTGCAATCGTCACTTTCTCTGTTTTTTCTTCCGACAGTTTTGCTGCTAAATCACAATCGTATTCTGCCTGATACAGAGCTGGACGGATATTATCTGTCATCCCGCCATCTACAAAGTAATATTTTTTATGTGGTGTCTTTTTGATGAAACCAATCGTGTATAGTGTTGTACCAGCTTCTCCAACAATACTTCTACCCGGTTCGATCAGTAATTGACGAATGGTCAGTTTTCGTTTTTCCAAAGCTTCTTCCGTATATTCAATCAGTTTTTTTAGTGCCTCTTCGACTGGGATCGGCTGATCATTTTGTGTATAACGAATCCCAAACCCTCCGCCAAGATTCAAGGAAAGAGGTTGGTCAAAATCGGTTAAGTAATTCGTCAATTTGTCGATTTCAGCTAACCAAGCAGTAACATCAAAAATTTGTGACCCGATATGAGCATGAAATCCTTCTAACTCTAGATAGCTGCTTTCTTTTATCAACTGAAGGGCTTGTTGGCACTCTTTACTTTCATAGCTCATGCCGAATTTTGAATCAATATGCGCAGTGACGATATATTCATGAGTATGTGCTTCTACTCCGACATTCAACCGAAGCATGATACAGATTTTTTTTAAATAGCGTTGGCTTAATTCTGCTAATAATTCAACTTCCATCAAATTATCGGCAACAATATGCAACAAATCATTTTCAAGTGCATAGATCAGTTCCTCTGGCGTCTTGTTGTTACCATGGAAGTAGATAGTATCTCTAGGAAAATCAGCTTGCAAAGCGGTATAGATTTCCCCACCACTGACAACATCTAGCCCGAATCCATATTCACGAACTAAATGCAGCATCTCAATCGTTTGGAATGCTTTAGAGGCGTAAAGCACTTTTGTATCAAAACGTTTCGATACAAAGCCTCGCTTGAATGACAGCATCGTTTGTCTCATCTTTTCTTCATCATACACATACAGAGGTGTCTTATACTTTTCTGCCAATGTGCTTGCTGTGACTCCGCCAATTATCAATTCTGTCATTTTTTCATTCCTCTTTTCACTTTTTTTCCGTTTTTATTGGAATTTCATTTGATAAAGATTTGAATTTTATTGGAATAATATTAAACAAAATTTTCTGAATTGTCTAGTATATTTCGAAATATTTTTTTAAAAATAAGAATAAAAATGGTTATAAAAACAAAATACCCGAACTATTAGAAGCTATTTATACATAAAAACATAAATTCAACACTATTTAGTGATGAAAAAATATTTTCGCTTCAATATAGTTCGGAATAGTTCGGATATTTTCAATTTTATGAATCATTTCAATTTCTTCATAAATAAGTGCAGTTTCTTCTTTCTCTAGCTTTTGCCATTCATCTTTCAAAATATAAATAAAATCAAATACTTTTTTATTTTTCAATTTGCTGATTCCACAAAAAACCTCTTGAAAGGCAGATCCGATGATCTGCCTTTCAAGAGGTCAAGCTCTGTTTTCAAATTCTTATCAATCCGTTAGCGAATTATTTTGACGCACGTTTTACATAAGAACCTTCTGCTGTATTGATTTCCAACAATTCATCTGTTTCGATGAAGTCAGGAACATTGACTACTAAGCCAGTTTCCATTGTCGCTGGCTTACCTGAACCAGTGACTGTTGCACCTTTGATGGAAGGTTGTGTTTCCACAACACGTAATACGACAGTTGTTGGTAATTGAACGCCGATGACTTCGCTACCGAAAAATTGGATTTTTACTTCCATGTTTTCTAGGATATATTTCATTTCTTCTTCTACTGTTTCTACAGGAATTTCATATTGCTCATATGTTTCCAAATCCATGAAGAAAGCTGTATCATCCATCGTGTACAAATATTGTACAGGTTTTGTGTCGATATGTGCTTTTTCAAATTTTTCTTCTGGTCTGAACGTTGTGTCGTATGTTGCACCTGAACGGACATCTTTCAGTTTCATACGCATAACTGTATTTCCTTTACCAGGTTTATGGTGGCTTGCATCCAGAACTTTAATCAGTTTGCCGTCTTGTACGAAAGTCATACCGGCTCTTAAATCACTTGCTGAGATCATTATTTTTGCTCCTTCTTTTCTTTATCATAATCAACTTTATTGTATCAGACAACCGGCCAGAAAACTAGAGTATTCTCTATCTTTTAAGGTCTCATGCCTATTTGTCAGAAAAATAAACACGGGTAAACGATGCTATCGAAATATTTTTTTCTTTCAAGCCTTTGACTTTTATTTTTTTTCATGCTATCGTTAATAAAAATTTTACTTGGAGGGATACACATGACAGTCAGCAACCAAAAACAATTGAATCGTTGCTGTTGTATGGTGCATAAAAGCAGCATACTATTTGTCATGTCTATTAATTGCCCTTCATAGAATGAGTACCAGGTAACTTATCTTTTTATCTACTCAATTTTTCTCTATGTCTTTCAAGGAGCTGATTTAATAGTCAGCTCCTTTTTTTATTATCTTTTTTTAGGAGGCCCACATGATTATCTCGACAATTACAGAAGCTATTGGTTCCACACCGCTTTATCGCTTTGACAATCAGCACTATTCTATGCCTAAAGGTTCTGCTATTTATGCAAAACTAGAATATTTAAATCCTGGAGGAAGTATCAAAGATAGATTGGGCAGTTATTTGATCAAAGAAGGATTTGCCCAAGGAAAAATCAATGAAAAAACGACGATCATCGAACCAACTGCCGGAAATACAGGAATTGGGATCGCTCTGGCCGCACTCACATACAAATTAAGAACGGTTTTTGTTGTTCCAGAGAAGTTTAGCTTAGAAAAACAACAATTGATGAAAGCATTGGGAGCAAAGATCATCCATTCTCCTAGTGAGCAAGGAATCATCGGTGCCATCAGCAAAAGTAAAAAACTTGCAGAGGAGATATCAAACAGCTATCTGCCTCTTCAATTTGAAAATAAAGATAATCCTGCTGCTTACTATCATACGTTAGGGCCAGAAATCTTTCATGAAATCAAAGAAAATATCCATAGTTTTGTAGCAGGAATTGGGAGTGGTGGAACCTTTGCTGGAACTTCTACCTTTTTGAAAGAAAAATATCCCGACATTCGAATAATCGGTGTAGAACCAGAGGGCTCTGTGTTAAATGGTGGTGATCCAGCCCCTCACGAAATTGAGGGTATCGGTGTAGAATTCATTCCGCCGTTTCTTTCTCCCCTTTCAATCAATCAGATCGAGACAATCTCTGATGTAGAAGGGTTTAACTATACTAGGCAGTTAGCACGAGAACAAGGACTATTAGTTGGAAGTTCGAGTGGTGCGGCTTTTGCAGCAGCATTAAGAGAAATTCGTCGTTTACCACCTGGTCATCGTGTCGTTACGATTTTTCCAGACGCAGCAGACCGCTATTTATCAAAAAACATTTACTTATAGGAGGAAAGAAACATGCACATTCAAACAAAATTGATCCACGGAGGCATCAGTGAAGATCCCACAACAGGAGCTGTCAGTGTACCTATTTATCAAACATCCACTTATCGGCAAGATGGCGTCGGCCAGCCTAAACAATATGAATATTCAAGATCTGGTAATCCTACTCGTTTTGCATTGGAAGAACTGATTGCTGATTTGGAAGGCGGTGTTCGAGGATTCGCTTTTTCTTCTGGTCTTTCTGGGATTCATGCCGTTTTTTCTCTTTTTCAAGCTGGCGATCATATCTTATTAGGAGATGATGTCTATGGAGGAACATTCCGTCTATTTGACAAAGTTCTTACTAAAAATGGTCTCGAGTACACGATCATAGATACGAGTAATCTTGATAAAATAGAACAATCCATCAAACCCAATACAAAAGCACTTTATCTTGAAACACCTAGCAATCCGCTTCTAAAGATTACTGATTTAGAAAAAAGTGCCACTCTGGCTCATCAACATGGATTGATAGTTATTGCTGACAATACATTTGCTACTCCTTATTTTCAAAGACCTTTAGATCTCGGTTCTGATATCGTTGTCCATAGCGGTACCAAATATCTAGGCGGACACAGCGATGTAGTAGCTGGTTTAGTGACTTCTAACCATAAAGATCTAGCCGATCAGATCGGATTTTACCAAAATGCTATCGGAGCCGTACTTGGTCCCCAAGATAGCTGGTTACTTCAGCGCGGAATCAAGACACTAAGTGTTCGTATGGAGGAACATCAAAAAAATGCTTTTGTGGTAGCTGATTTTCTATTTTCTCATCCAGCAGTAGAAAAGGTCTACTATCCAGGATTACCCGATCATGAACTCCATGGAGTTGCTAAGCAGCAGATGAGCGGCTTTAGCGGAATGATTTCTTTTACTTTAAAAAATGAAGAATCTGCTATTCCATTTGTTGAATCACTCCAACTATTTACTTTAGCAGAAAGTTTAGGTGGCGTAGAAAGTTTAGTGGAAATTCCTTCTGTCATGACTCATGCGTCTATTCCAAAAGAAAAACGAGAAGAGGCTGGCATAAAGGACGGCTTGATCCGTCTTTCTGTAGGAATTGAGTATGGTCAGGATCTCATAAACGATTTAGCTCAGGCATTTGACAGAATCAAGAACTAGAAGTCCCAATAAACGACTTATATAAATTGAGTTAAATTGTATTCGTTTTTCCTCCTATAGGCGTATACTAAAGAAAACACTTGAGGAGTGGGGAACATGGAAACAGAACGCCAAATCCGTGAATTGGAAAAAGCGATGAATACGACAGACAACCGCCGGTTGTACGAGCGTTTCCTGGCAGTCAAGTTGGTTCTTGAAGGCCACACCCGGAAAGAAGCCGGGCACACCATCGGCCGCGACGAGCATACTGTCAGCCACTATGTGAAAAACTACTGCCATAATGGAATCCAAGGTTTAGTCTCCAAAAAACAAAGCGGACGACCTTCACGGCTGACAGATGAACAGGAAGCGGAACTGGTCCAAATCGTCGCCTACCACACTCCGGAGGAAGTAGGTTTCAAATCCCGTGCCAATTGGACATTGGCGATTGTGTGTGACCTGATTCTCCGGGAATGGAGTTATGGATATACGCAAAAAGGCGTGGCGGACCTCCTTCACCGGCTAGGACTAAGCTGGACCCGTCCGACGTATACCCTCAAAAAAGCGGATTCCAAGAAACAACAGGTATTTTTGGAAGAAACCTTCCCGAGCCTAAAAAAAAAAATTGCTGAATAGCGATATTGACCACCTCCTATTCGAGGACGAAACCATGATCCGGGATTACCAAGCCATTGGCTGCACCTGGTTTCTCCGCGGCCACCAGCGAAAAATCCCCACTTATGGACAACACAAAGGGGTAAAATTGATAGGCACCTTGGATTATGAAACCGGTCGGATCATTTGTACAGAAGAAGGGGCATACGACGCAGCGGCCTTCCTCCGTTTTCTGGAGCGGACGTTGCGGGAATACCCCACCGGAAAAATCGTGATGGTATTGGATAATGCCCTTATCCACCACGCCAAGCTGATCCAGTCTTTTCTTGAAGAAAACGCTAGGCGCCTGGCACTCATCTTCCTCCCTCCCTACAGCCCTCAGTTGAACCTAATGGAAGGCGTTTGGAAGTGGCTCAAGGAATCGGTCATCAACAATGTTTTTTTTGACCACGTCCAGAAAATCAAACAGTCGGTCCGCGGTTTCTTAGCCGATGTAAACGAGCGTCCCCTTGAGGTGATTGACCGACTGTGCGTGCGGATGTAAAGTATTTAATTCAACCTATATAGCAGAAAAATCTAAAAAATATTTCAGATTGCTACACCTTGGAAACGATAAGTGTTAGAATCAAGTAGAAAGACGTTTTTGTAAATTTCACTAAATAATTCTTTAGTGAAAAGCATCAAAACGAATGAACAAACAGATAGGAGTCTTACAAATGAGAATGAATGTCGAAAGTTTTAATCTTGACCATACAAAAGTCAAAGCACCTTATGTACGTGTAGCTGATCGAAAAACGGGTGCGCATGGCGATGTCATCATTAAATACGACGTCCGCTTTAAACAACCAAATAAAGAACACATGGACATGCCAAGTCTACATTCACTTGAGCACTTGACTGCCGAACTAATCCGCAATCACGCAGATTACATCGTAGACTGGTCTCCAATGGGATGCCAAACAGGCTTTTACTTGACTGTATTGAATCATGAAAGCTACGAAGACATTTTAGATGTTCTTGAAGCAACAATGAAAGATGTTCTTGAAGCTACTGAAGTACCTGCAAGCAATGAAACACAATGTGGCTGGGCTGCCAGCCATACACTAGAAGGTGCACAAGCTTTGGCTCGTGAATTTTTAGCAAAACGCGATGAATGGTCTGAAGTAGAAGCATAGTTTCTAAAAGAACGTAAAGATGAGAAGCAATATAGCTATCTTATCTTCGTATTTTATTAAATATTTATTGTCTGAAAAGAGTTCTAAACGGGAAAACAAATAGCTAGTTTTCAGTTTAGCGCTCTTTTTATTATATAAAATAGAAAGGAGAAAACTTTATGTCTATTTATAATTTTGAAACTACTTTAGAAGACGGCACTGTCTATTCATTGAAAAAATATGCAGGCAAACCGATAATCATTGTTAACACTGCAACAAAATGCGGTCTAGCACCTCAATTTAAACAATTAGAAGAACTTTACCAAGCTTATCAGACACAAGGTCTGGTTATCTTAGGCTTTCCTTCCAATCAATTTAAACAAGAGCTAGATTCAGCGACTGAAGCAGCAGAAGCTTGTAAAACCACTTATGGCGTTACCTTCCCTATGCATCAATTGATTGACGTAAATGGAGAAAATACAGATCCTCTTTTTACTTATCTTAAAAATGAAGCTCCTGGTACTGTCACTAAAGCAATAAAATGGAATTTTACTAAATTTTTGATTGATAGAAATGGCAAAGTAATCGAACGATTTGCACCACAAACTTCTCCATTGAAAATGACCGCTGCAATTGAATCCGTTCTTTAACTTAATAAAAATAAAAAAAGATGAACTATTTCTAGTTCATCTTTTTGCCTTTGCGTGGCGACGTCCTACTCTCACAAGGGGCAACCCCTCACTACAATCGGCGCTAAGAAGCTTAACTTCTGTGTTCGGCATGGTTACAGGTGTATCCTTCTCGCTATCGCCACCACACTGTGGTGTTA
>SKEU01000863.1_pt1 | contig 17234 bp, 11 predicted proteins | sample 4819571 | NCBI WGS metagenome assembly SKEU01 (sample SAMN11008801, study PRJNA524170) | human gut metagenome | biome: Human fecal sample; material: Feces; isolation source: fecal sample from pouch patient p8, p16 | host: Homo sapiens | place: Israel: Tel-Aviv | collected 2015-06-23
CCGTCCAGCCAATCCCGACACGCTGACCGACCTGCAAACCTTTATCCTGCGCGGCGCTCCCGAGTGCCACCACGCGCCCAATCACCTCATGCCCGGCAACCAGCGGATATTGTGAAAATCCCCATTCATTGTCGATCATCGACAGATCGGAATGACAAATCCCGCAGTAATCCACCTGTACTTCAACATCTTGTGGCTTCAGCTCACCGGGATCGTACTCATAAACTTCCAGTTCGCCGCCCGCTTCTTTTGCGGCATAGCTTTTTATCATCGACATTTTTTGGTCCTTCTCTGGTGTTGTCTGGGAAGTGTAGAGCATGGCAGGGCGGGGTGCCTGGAGTGTGACAAAGGTTACACATCGCGGTATGCAATGCTGAAAATTTCAGCACTTAGCGAGGTGCGAGCAAGCTGGCGCTTGCATGGTGGCGTGCGACAGGTATAATCCACAACGTTTTCCGCATACCTCTTCAGTGCCGAAGTGGCGAAATCGGTAGACGCAGTTGATTCAAAATCAACCGTAGAAATACGTGCCGGTTCGAGTCCGGCCTTCGGCACCATCGGAACATCAATAGACGTCAACGGACGTCTTTTTTTGTGCCTGAAATCCAGTATCCGCAAGGCTTTCCTCGCTTTTTCACTCAACAGAAGTCAATCTGAGTCAACCCACATCAAGATGCTTGTGAGTATAGAACCGAGTATATATGTTGGTTCGATAATGGTTGTATACTCACTTCGGCACATGGAAGGAGAACTTTTATGGCTCTGACAGATATCAAAGTGCGTTCTGCAAAACCACAGGAAAAGGAGTATACCCTTGTCGATGGGGATGGCATGTTTTTGCTCATTCACCCTAACGGCTCAAAATACTGGCGGTTCCGCTTTCGCTTTGGTGGTAAGCAGCACCTGATGGCATTTGGGGTTTATCCTGAAACGTCACTGGCTGATGCTCGTCAAAAAAGGGAAGAGGCCAGAAAGCTTGTTGCTGCAGGCATCGATCCCCGTGAACACAAACGTGCAGTGAAAGAAGAGCAGACGAAAGAGGCTATTACCTTTGAGTCAGTTGCCAGAGAGTGGCACGCAGCAAATAAAAAATGGACAGAAGAACATAGCCGACGGGTGCTGAAGAGCCTGGAAGATAATATGTTCCCAGCAATTGGGAAGCGGAGTATTGATAGTTTTAGTACGCGCGATCTCCTTGTCCCTATCAAAGTAGTTGAGGCTACAGGGCGTCTTGAAGTGGCTTCGCGTCTTCAGCAGCGTACCAATGCGATTATGCGTTATGCAGTGCAAAGCGGTTTGATCGATTACAATCCTGCTCAGGAGATGGCTGGGGCAGTTGCTTCAAGTAATCGTGTCCATCGACCAGCACTTGAACTGAAACGCTTACCTGAACTACTCCAGCGAATTGATAGCTACTCCGGACGACCTTTAACCCGTCTGGTTGTTGAGCTCACGTTATTAATCTTTATTCGTTCCAGTGAGTTGCGCTTTGCCCGTTGGCCCGAGATCGATTTTGAAAGGGCAATGTGGACAATCCCGGCAGAACGAGAAGCTATAGAAGGTGTTAAGCATTCGCAACGAGGTTCTAAAATGCGTACACCTCATTTAGTTCCTCTGTCTCGTCAGGCATTAGTAATCCTTCAACAGGTCCACAAGATCAGTGGTGATCGTGACTTTGTTTTCGTTGGCGATCATAACCCTCATAAGCCCATGAGTGAAAACACGGTGAACAAGGCACTGCGCGTCATGGGATATGACACGAAGGTTGATGTTTGTGGGCATGGTTTCAGAACAATGGCCTGTAGTTCGTTGATTGAATCAGGGTTGTGGTCGAGGGATGCAGTAGAGCGTCAGATGAGCCATATGGAGCGTAACTTAGTACGTGCGGCTTATATTCATAAGGCGGAACATTTGGATGAGAGACGATTGATGTTGCAATGGTGGGCGGATTATCTAGATGTGAATCGGGAGAAGGGGATTAGCCCGTTTGACTATGCGAAAGCGTAGTTAAATTGGAAGACTATTCGCAAAAAAGCACACTTTTGTTGGAATTTAAAATGCACTGTATATAATTACAGTTAGTTTGTTTCATAATCAATGCCTGGATACCAAGGAACTGGCCTTAGTTAGAAAAAAAGGTGGCCATCGGGACTGGTTTCCGTTAGGATCTTCGGATCAAATAGTGATGAAAAAGTCGATATGAAAAAGAAACCACTGAAGCAGTACAAGGTATCCTCGTTTTTCGCAGGGATTGGTGGATTCGATCTTGGTCTTGAGAAAGCAGGGATGGAAGTTGTTTTCCAATGCGAAATCAATAAGTTTTGCCAGAAAGTACTTAGAAAGAATTGGCCAAATGTACCATTACATACTGATATTACACAACTGAATGCTGATGAGATCCCAGAAAGCAGTGTTTGGTGTGGTGGTTTTCCTTGCCAGGATGTGTCGTCAGCTAACCAAGGAAAACGGAAAGGTCTAGAGGGAGCCCGAAGCGGCTTATTTTATACATATGCAAAACTCATCGAAGAAAGAAAACCTGAATGGCTTGTTATTGAAAATGTTCCCGGACTGCTCAACAGCCACAATGGACAAGACTTCAAAGTTGTCATCGATACGTTGGTCGAACTCGGGTATGGCGTTTCGTGGAGAGTATTGGATGCAAAATACTTTGGAACACCCCAGCGTAGAAGAAGAGTGTACATTGTCGCAAGTCTTGGAGACATGCGCTCCGCTCGAGTCCTTTTTGAACCCGGAGCAACTAGAATCGTTGATAAACAGGGCCAAGGAGAGAGGGCAAATGCTTCCGGAACCTCTGATACAGGCCTATCAAAAGCAGATATCTATTCTATCCAGCATGCAAGTATTGGACGAAAAGCAACCGCAGGACCTCAAGCAAAAGGATACAGGAACGACGGAGAAACCTACACCCTTGACTCAAGAGGAAGTTCAGATGCTGTATGTGCGCCGGATGCTGCCTTCCGAGTACGAGCGTCTGCAGGGATTTCCAGAGAACTGGACTCTAATCGATTCAGAGCAGTAGGGAACGCTGTCGCGGTCCCTATTGTTGAATGGATAGGAAAAAGAATTGTCCTTGTAGATCAGCAGATGCTCAACGAGGCATTATCGTAACAGTACTATTATCTAAACGTAAAAATGATCCTTCGAATAGTTCAGGGCGTGGTGCGCCCTGATCTGTTAGAAATCTTACAAATGTTGAATAGTTGGTGAATAATGTTTTTGAGTCATCAATGATCAACGGAATCGGACCTGGATGTGGTTCATCCGATGTATCTTCCTTGAAAGCTAAAATACATAATGTCCAGTTATGGGCTTTCAGATCCCTGAGATTCGCATTCCTAAAACGTCTGTGTAAATAGTCATAGAGTAAGCTACCTACAGCAAAAACGATTTTCCCACCAGTTTGATCAACAACATTCCCTTTCACAAGAAATTGTTCTTGTTGTCGTCTCCATGCGTTGGTTTCGATAGTATTTGCTGCTACTGGTCTTCTTAGAATTTCATTTGTTGGAAATTCGAGATCAGCCCAAGCGGCAATATGGCGAGTAATGGCACCTGTGCTGCTCGTTTCCCCGCCACCCTGCATTTCGAGGAGGACTTCGTCAACTCTTCCTCTACCGGAAAAGTTTCTCATCACGTAGTCTGCATGGTAGCTATTATCTGAATCTGGTAAGGGAATATTGACTTCTCTTTTTACACCAATCTCTGAATCTTGCAGTTCAGGATCCTGATAAATCAGTTTTGCTACTTTCCGCAAAATGTCTCTCTGATGTTCAACTAAGACATTGTCAACTTGTTGTGTACGCTCACCTAAGATGATTGTCTTTTTTTGGCGGGTAGAACAAAGTCTATGCTCACAAACGATCCAAATTGTGCCGTCTGGTTTACGGACAGAGCAAACAGGATGATTATTTTTACTTACTTTGTCACAGGTACGATCCATAAAAGGGCATTGCGCCAGTGTGCCTTTTGATACGGGGACAATCTGGTGCTCCACGTCTGTTCTTTGGCCTAAATATTCCGCGATACTCACTGCCATTGCTCATTCCTCATTCAGGAGCTGTGTGTGATATGATCTCAGTGAGTAGCAATTTATGTCAATGAATTCATGGTGTTTTTGTATCATAGATGTCAGTTTTCATTGGGATTCAATGAGGTTTTGGTTCGACGCCGCTCATCTCATGACTGTACTCAACATTTTCGATGTGATAGTGAAGCACATATGCTACGTAAGGCGTGTTAAGGGGCATGGATTCCTCCACCCTATGTGTAGATGTTGAATGAGGAAGGATCCAGCACAGCATGGGCTGAGACGCCGTTTGCGCATGTTGAATAGAATGCGGTTCTTAGAGTGTGTATACATGCGTAGTACCTGAAAGGGATATGATTTAGAGGTATGTTGATCACATTGGAAAATCTAGCCTTTTAATTTAATTCTAGTTGTTTCTAATGACCTAATTATAAAAATAGGCAGATTAACATTTCAAACTGATCGCCTCTATCATTGAGTCGATCAATCTTGAGGAGTTTTGAACCCGGATAGAATCATACATTGTATAGACAATGTATCTATATTATTGTAAGTGCAATGGTCCGCTTGAATCTGTTGTCAACATCATGACTGTTGCGGTTCTTTTGAATCTATAAAGTATTTTGAGTAAAGAAAAAAATGAGAAAATCGATAACAATAGATAAGTTGTGGTGGGAATATTTAGCACCTAAACAGTTGATTTCTCGTCGCCGGGAAGTGGAGTCTCTTATTAATGATTTTATTCGTGCCGATATGGGTGGCGAATGGGCTTCTGTGGCCGAAAATCCTAATGGTGTCTTTCGCGTCAAACCTAGCCAGCGAATCCCAATATTGCATATAACTTTTCTAGGTAAGCGTCCCGGTTTCATTGCTCCTTTTAACATTATGCGTGAAGGCCATCGCGCAGTTACGAGCGTTTCTAAGCTCGAGTCAGATAAAGAGCTTGATGCAGATGAACTTGTAATTGCACCAGTTATATCTGTTGATGTTGTCACCGACCCTCTATTTATTCAAGCAGCAAGTCAAGGCAAAATAGTAATAGAGGAGAATCAGATAAAACAACCGAGTCTACTCTTTTCCATTCCTGCACATTACTTGTTATCCCCTCAGTCCCAACAAATAGCGCATACGTTCTTTATCAGCATATATTTGGAAATGGTGCATCGTACCCTTATGATGGGTACTTCTATGTTGGAGTCACAAAGCGTAGTTGGCAGAAGCGATGGTCTGAGCATAAGCGGGCTATAATCAACAATAGTCCTCTTCTTTTTCATAGGAAATTTCGAGAAGAACAGCTGAAAGGTAGAATTACCTATGTGCATCATAAGGTTATGGCAATAACGAACGATCTTGAGCAATTGTATAATGCTGAGGAATTGTTGGTTGAGGGACACTGGAATGACGAGCGTCGCCTTAACATGATCCCTGGAGGGAAATCGGGTCTACGTTATCTTCGAGAGAACGGGATGCTTAAAGAATCTGTTGTTCCAATTTCGGATGAGCGAGATGGTATTGTAAGTTTATGGATTAAAGAGCACCCACGTAAAGGGTTACCAGCCCCTTGGATGGCTGAAAAATGGAGAGATAATGATTGGGCAATCGCACAAATATGTTGTCGTGATGATCGTTTATCAGTTGATCAAGTTAGGGCTATTCGTGAGTTAGCTAAGCAATTCTCTGCAGAGGAAATCTCTATTCGTATCGGAGCAAAGGATGTTAATCAGGTTAATCGGGTGATTTATGGGAAAACATATTCTCGCATTGATTAGTAATCTGGTTACTAATTTTCGCTTCAGAATTTTTTAAGTAGGAAGATAGTGGCAAGCTAAGTTGATTTTTCTTTAATGCGAAGTCTATTACAACGTTATTTCTGCTTATGTGCGAAAGTTCAACCCGTGTGTTCACTCACTAACATATTTCGCACAGAAACATAAGAGGGGATGTATACTATTCGTTATACTATAAATCTCATATTTCGAAGTGCTTTTTTATACTTTTCTATATTAACGGCAAAGGAGGATGTTAAATGACACGAAAGCTAATAATTTTCGGCAATGGTCTTGGCATGGCTTTAGATCCTGTTCATTTTTCTTTGAACAGAGCGTTGACGGAAATTTGGAATCGCCCGAATTTTCTAACAAACGTACAAAAGCAACTAATTGAGCGTTGTCTTCAACGACAGGGGCCTCCAGAGGGAGAGCATGAGTTGGATACTCTTCATCAAGCTGTTATCTATTGCAAAGCACTCACTCAAATTGGACAAGGTGATGTGCATTGGTTGACTGAAGATGGACTAAACTTCCCACAAATTACGGCCACATACATCCATAAAGTGGCGACGACGTTGCATAATTACAACGGAAGTTTGCCGCAAGTTTTCGAAAACGCTCTTGTTGAATTCGTAAGAGCTACCCGCTCTCATATTGCTACTCTCAATTATGATAAATTATTGTATAACTCATTTATCGATAATCAACTAGTCAACGGATATGATGGTTATCTTGTTGACGGGATGGTTGGGCATGGATTTTCTTCTGATGCCTTAGAGCGGAGATATGGTAGGCGGTTTGGTTACTACATGCATTTGCATGGTTCACCACTTTTCACTCAACGAGGTCAGAACGTTATAAAACTCCCGCGCGCTCAACTTACGGTTGAAACAGATGAGTCTAGCGAACATATAGTACTAACTCACATTAAAAGAAAACCGTCAGTTATTGCTGCATCGAGTGTACTTTCAACGTACTGGGATTATTTGCAATTTTCATTGTCTGAATCCGAGGAAATATTATTATTTGGTTATTCTGGCCTCGACACTCATCTAAATATGCTAATTCGTCCTTATCTTGCGTCCAAACCCTTAAAAGTAATAGAATGGAATGGGGCAGGCGAGCAAGAGGCCCGTGAGACTTACTGGCGAAATTTGATGGGGCACCCAGTTACGGTACTAAGACTGGACAATATTACTGAGTTTATCAATTGGTAGTTTCAGCGAATCCGATGATGTCAGATATTGGTAAGCAATGTGTATGATTTTAGGTGAGAAAAATTAACTGAGTAATTATTGCTTGTTTATTTAGATTATAAAGGGGGCATCTTCCCCCCTCCTTACGTGTCATTATGTAAAATATATTGAGATTCTATTTATAATAAGTGTGAAATATGTTGAAGTTCCCATTCATTTAATTCGTTCATAGCTCTCTTTAGGTCTAAGAACTGTATTTTATTTTCTGAGTGAAATTTTCTAATCTTAATTGCTGTTTCCCTGGGCACCCCTCTGTCACTCAAATGGCGAGATATCTCACTGTATAATCCTAATTCTATCTGCGATATAATGCTGCTACTGCCACTAATATCTGCAACTGGTTTTAATAACATGGGTAAGGCAAAGCTAACATGTTTTGTTAGTTTATCAATCTCTTTGTCCAAGTTTTCATGTAATTCATTATTGTAAATTGGAAATCTATTCTCCAATATTTCACGTAATGAATTTTCCCTTACCCAACCTTCAGCGCTTTTTGCTATACCAAACAAGAATCTTTCGTCATGAACTTGGCCAATATATCTCTCGAAATAATATTTGAAATTATCCATCATTGTTTTTAGCCATGACATAAAAACATTACATAAATCCGTTTTAAATATTGCAGTTGGAATGTGTGAGTTGGTATTTTTCATGAGTAAATATAACTCATTTAAATCAAAAGGGTCCCAGTATCTATTTTGTAAAATAATTTCCCGCGGTACCAGTATATCCTCAAGGCCGGAGATTATCTTTTTAACGTAGAAGTCATCTAAAACTATACCAACATTATTTAATCTTGGTAAAGCGTCACTCCCATGCCTGAAGAACATTTGCCGAATATAGGTTATCATATTTTTTGAATTGCCTGTCGAAACTAAAGAAGAACTATCTAATTTTTCATTAATATAATCAATGTCTCTCAAATACAAATCATGGTAACCTGTTTTAATTTCCTTATATTCATTAGAGAATAGCGTTTCATTTTCTTCTCTGTGCGATTCAAATGAATTTTCATCCAAAACTATTGTTCTTCCGACAAAGTCTGTAAGTAATCGACCTGCTCTTCCTCTTAGATTTGCAAACTCATAAGGGGATAGTTTTGCTGAAGTTTCTCCTTTGCGTACAAATAAGTTAGGATTTCTTATGATTATATTTTTCGCCGGTAAATTTACACCTTGCATTAATGTTGTAGTGCAGAAGAGGCTTTTTATATAGTTCTTGGATACAGCATGCTCAATACTTTTACGCACATGCATTGGAATTCTACTGGTGTGGTAAGCTACTCCATAGCTGACAAACTCTGCAAGTTCATAGTGCTTATGAACAGAGGTTTTAAGATATAAGGAAAGACTCTTTAATTTAGGGTTGGAAATTAGGGATGATACTTCACAGTATTCTTTTGCTGATTTTCTAGCTTGCCTTGTTGTTGGTGAAAAGATGATATTACTATCATCTTTTAGTTTTTTTAGTATTCCATGTAAATAAGAGTTAAATGCTGCGTTGTATTGTGATGCTCCTATGCCTTTTATTAAGTCAATATTCTCTATAGGAGCTGAAATAGGCTGTGGCGAAAATGGCGAGTACTGGTTAATATAATACATATCATTTTCTTTTGATATTGAGTATGTAAGACTTAATACGGGAGGTACATCTGTCTTTCTCTCTTCTGAAATTTCACCAAAAATGTCAAAGCTTAAACCGCCAATGTTTTTCAAACGTGGACCGCTGAGAATTATTTTATCAACCTGTATATCAGTTCGGACATCCATTAAAACATCGTAGAGTATTTTTGCCCTGTCATTATTTTCGCTATCCGCACGTTCTATGTTCTGAATTTCATCAACTATTAATAAATCTAGGCTATCGATAGCTTCATGTGAAAATACTGATATTGCTCTTTCTTGTGTTAACACATAGACAAAATGCTCACGCCCTTCTTCAAATGAATTTAGTATATCTATTCCTTTAAGTTTGTGGGTTTTGAAAAGGTTGGAAAGATCGGTAGTGACTTGGCTTATTAAACTTAGCGTAGGTACAACGTAAACAATTTTTTTTGCACCTTTTATTAATAGTTGAATTGTTTTTAAATATAGCAGAAATGATTTCCCTGCTGATGTCGGAGCGGATATCCCTATTATTTTGTTATTGTCTATTGCATCCCAGAGTTCATGTTGGAATTCCGTTAGGATATAACCTTTTTTATTTATCGTTACCTTGTTTTTTAATTCGTTTACAATTATTTTTAACTTGTCAAAATAGCTGCCATAATAGGAGTAGATACCATCATTTTTTAAGGAGTCATCCATCATCTTATTACTGGGTGAAAAACCAATGTAAGATAATGTTGGGGAAATGATCTGCCTTAAGGTATCTTTATCATTCTCATTGCAATGCGTCCAAATTAAAGAAATCGCTATCATTGCCAATTGTCTGTTGTCGTCGCTAGTATCGCTGTTTGCAATCTTGTTCAGTAATCTAAGTGCATTTAGCAATAATTCTCTGTCTATTTTTTTTCTCTCACCATTAATTAAGTTTAAACGGATTGCAAAATCTCTTAGTTCGAAAGATAGTAAATTAAAAATCACATTTTTATCGTTCATAACCTATCCTTCAAAATTAATTAACAAATTAGATAACGACCAAGACGGGAAAACAATATAATGTATCCTGCTAATGTATGACATGTTAAAATTAGCATATAAATTTGCATTTACATTTTTCCATCTGTCTTCAACACATTCTTCAATTTTTTTTCTTATTTCGGAGGCAGTAGCCGCTGCTGTATTTTTGTTTTCTTCATAGACAATCAAACAAACCAATTCGAAAATGGGGTTTTCTAATTTTCCTTTCAATAAGGAATCCGCAATCGATTGCAGCTCTGGTTCTATAAAATCATCATATCTATAAAGTAGTAATTCGTTTTCTATGTTCTGAATTGAATTCAAGATGCTATTTACAGATGAGGAAAGTGCTTCGTTAAATTTATACTTAGATTCATAACACTTTGACTCACCCAAGAAAAATATTTGCTTATCACCATTATCGAAATAATGTATTGCATCAGCGCCGTGTCGTTCTAATCCCGGGTTCGTCGTTATTGGCATTTTTCTCAATAACGGAGCTGCTTGGAAAAAATGCTGTATAAAGTTAAATAATAAGAGTTCGCCATACTGTCCTTGAGGACAGCCTTTTCTAAATTTTAGTGCCATTAATTCATGGAGATAGCTTATTGTATTTTGTAAGTCATGATTTCTCGATTTTAGTTCTTTGTTAAGAATTGCACTGTACTTTTTTTTTGAATATACCCAATTTGATGCTGTGCTTTTTAATTCTCTTATAAAAGAATCTCTTCGCTCATTCAAATCCAAATAATTGATAGCTACACCACGGTGCGATTTTGCCGCAGGATTTGGAATTGTTTGTTGAAACCAATGTAAATGGTTCATGAGATCATCTGTATTGGATAAATTTACAGTGGTGGTCATGTCATAGTCCTTTACGGAGATAATTCTTTGAAACTAATACCTTATACAGAGCATGTAAATAGCTATGGTGTATTTTTATCCGGTGAGTTGTCACAAAAGCTTCCTACCCTATCTGTTAAATGTGGAAACTGGGTACTGCAAACCTCTTCGCTGCATAGATAGGAATCCTAAACGCCACGTATTACCATTAACGTTTATCAATCACCACACCAATAGCGTGGAAGCAATCATGAGCGGAGCAGCAGATCTACAGCAGTGGGAGACACATCAGGCGAAAGATGAATTGCTGCAAGGCGTTGAACGTGTTCTCAGACATGCCGTTCAGGCGCACAAACATGGATTAAAAGTTTATCAAAGTCTGCAAAACCTCAATGAGGTAATCGGAACTGAGTATGGTAACCGAGTCATTTATGAACTGATTCAAAATGCTCATGATGCGCACAACTCCGAAGAAAATGGACGGATAGCCGTCCGTCTAGTGTTAGAAAACTCTTCCGGGGGAACACTATATATCGCCAACGAGGGGCGAGGATTCCGCCATCAGGATGTTGAAGCAGTAAAAAACTTGGCGATCAGTTCTAAAGAAATTGGTGAAGGGATTGGTAACAAGGGGCTCGGATTTCGTAGCATTGAGGCGCTGACCCAATCTGTCAAGATCTATTCTTGCTCAAATACAAACGGGAAGGAGAGATTTGAGGGGTACTGTTTCCGTTTTGCAGATGCCAACGAAATTGCGAAAAGTATTTGCGATCTTGACGTTGATGACGCTACTAGCTACGAGGTTGCCAAAATAGTTCCCCGCTATCTAGTGCCTGTTCCTCTGGAGGAGCAATCGGATGATGTTCGTGCTTTTGCCCGCAATGGGTTCTCCACCGTTATCGTGGCACCGTTGGAAACTGAAGCTGCGGTTATGCTGGCCAGAACGCAAGTACAAGAGCTGACCAATCGCGATGTACCGCTGATGCTGTTCCTCGATCGTATTATTGAAATCAGTATCGAGATCGTGACCCCGGATGGGAAATCCGAAAAGCACATCCTGCAGCGGCAGCAAAAGTTGCTGGGCAGAATTCCCGACGCGCCAGATGTCACGCTCTACGAAGTTAATGTTGGTCAGAGGAAACGTTTTTTAGTAGCCAGAAGCAATGTTGATAAAGCGCGCGTGCAGCAAGCTGTGATCGACAGCTTATTGATGGCACCACAGTTAAAGCGTTGGCGGGACTGGAAAGGAACACCGATTGTTTCTGTCGCAGTAGGTCTAAACAAATCGACGGTAACATCTGGAAGACTATACAACTTTTTGCCTATGGGGGGAGAAGCCACCTCACCGATTTGCGGCTATATTGATGCGCCATTTTTTGCCGATATTGATAGGCGTAATACGAATATGAATCTGCCATTGAACCGCTTGTTAATGGAAGTGGCTGCAGAAACCTGTGCCACTGCGGCTTTGTCCGTCGTATCTCGTGAGCTGGCTGTCGGTGCATCTGCGGTTTTTGATCTATTTGCCTGGACGGGAGAACATCGTCGCATGATGCAAACTGCAATGGAAGGCAAGGGAACATCGTTCAGCAAAGTCCGCTTGATTCCGGTGATAACCCCGCAAGGAAAGCAGCAATGGTCGAGCCTGGAGGAAGTCAGTATTTGGCCTGATGGTAAATTTAACATCCTGAAGCCGAAAGATATTGCTAGATACAGTGGTGCACAGTTGGTTTCTGGCGAGTTGAATACGCCGCGCGTAGCACGTTTACGGGAGATAACAAAATTCTCCTATTTATTTCAGTCGTTAGACCCTTCGACTCAGACACTGAGAAAATGGGCAGAAGCTTTTGCCCGTTCGTTGGTGGAACGGAAATCGCCCGCTGCTAGTTGGAGCAAATTTTATGATGATCTGATCACGTTGTTTGCGGCGGTAAAAGTAAAACTTAGTACGCTTGAAAACTGCCCAATTCTATATGACCGCCAAGGTAAACTTCAGCCCGCTGGAGGACATAACAGTAATGAACACAATGGCGTATTTGTGCGTCGGCATGTCTCCAGAGGTGAGAAAAAGAAAGAGAAGCGTTCCGGGATTCCATTACCGCCTGCGATTATTTCCCGGCGCTACCGATTTCTGGATGAAAGAATCCTGCTTAGTGCGGCGACGTTCAATGCATTTACCTCCGCTGATCTGATAAGAGAGTACGACCCGGTCAAAGCTTTGTCAGGGCTGAAAACGGCACTGAGTGATAAGGCAACAAACAAACAGCGCCAGGATGCGCTGCTTTGGGCATTTGAGATATGGCGCGCTGGAAGCGTCGTTGTCGATGCGGAGTTGAAAAAAGCTGATCTCCATATTCCCGTGCGGTCGGGGTGGTCTGCGGCAAGCAAGGCAATGTTTTCATCTTCCTGGACGCAAAATGGGAAAGTTGTGGAAAGCTATTTAACCGGAGCAGCGGCGACCTCTCTGGACTGCCGGCAGGCATCAGACTTGTTAATGGTTGAGCCGCAAGAGTGGCCGGGGAGAGTGCAAAACAGCAAAACTGACTGGATCCGATTCCTACGTGTACTAGGTGTTGCAGATGGGTTACAACCCATTGAATCGAAGGTAAAAACGCGTGCATATGGCGACGGTTGGAATAGCTTTTTACGAAATGGAGATGAGCGTGAAGGGTTTGACAGTGACTGGCGGGCTGAAGTACAGCGGTCGCAGATAAGTTTCTCCCATCCTCAGACGGTCTACTCGACGGAAGGTAAAATATGGCGACTGCCCGGGCAGCTTGAGTATTCTTCATTTCCTGAAGATCTTCGGGAGCAGTTATGCACCCTGATTGTTGCCTTTCTGAAGACGCAGAATGCAGAGTTTTTTACCTTTGAGGTCGGCCGTTTTGAACGCCCGCCTTCGCAAACTGACACCCGGACATTGCCTACCCCGCTTGGCACTTTTTTACGTACTAAAGCTTGGCTTACCTGCACCAGCTCTCTTGCTGAAGGATTGTGTTTTAGACGTCCAAATACGTGCTGGGCTTCGCGAGAGCGGCGCAATAAACCTCCACGCTTTGTGGATCATCTGTTAGAGCACAGCGTTGACATTGTTGAAGAGAGTCAACTGGCGGAGCGCCTGTTTTCTACGAAAATTGGTTTGCGTGACTGGAACGATATCGAGACGGCTTTGGAGCGCATGAGGGAGCTGATCAACATCGTTCCACAGTTGAATGCTGGCGACAGGACGGATTTGCAGCGGGAATACCAACGAAGCTGGCGTGAAATTATCAATAGCGGCGTTACGCTGCCCGACGGGCTGGACTTGATTGTATTTCGCCGTGGACAGCATGAAGTGCTGCGCGGCAATATCGATCTGCCACCAGTGTTAATTGTAACCAGCGCAGGACAAAAGGCTGAAGCGCAAATGCTTGCTTCCGCGGGCTATGCAATACTCAGTATTGGGTTAGAGGAGACAGACAAGCTCATAGCTCGCCTTAGTGATATGGGACGATTTTCACCTCGCAAGATTGATGATGGCGGAGTGCAACTTCGTCTTGATGGCGAGTCGTTTTATCCCGATGAGAGCGACCCGTTACTTATTTCTTTCGGCATGCATTGGCTGCCGGAAATTATGGTTATTGGTCATGCTTTGCTAGCGGAAAATCTGGAACGAGGCGTGCATGCTTCAACGGTTGAAAAGCAACTTCGCGCAATCAGAGTGCGCCGCTGTAAGACCCTTTCGTTTGCTATCCAGGGCGAAGATGCCAGGCCTACGGAATCGTTCATAAGCTATGCCTGGCCCCATGAAACAATGCCAACATTGATTATTGAAGAAGGGCTGGTATTTAACTGGCAGACCTTAGCAAAGATTTCGCGCAACCTATCACGACTAGTGGATGCCCGGTTACGTTTTATTGAAACCTTGCTTTTGCGCCTTGCCGTTGGTCGGGATGATGGCTTTTTCAGTAAACCGGATGACGCTCTCCTGGCATGGGAGATGAATTGCGATGTGCAAACGATCCGCGATCATTACGCCCGGCTACGTATGGACATTACTCATGTGATTACCATGCTGTGTCCTTTGGTAACGTACTTCAAAGGCATTGAACTGGCACAGCAACTCCAGCGGGAGTATGCCTTAGCTAGATCGGTATTTGATGTGCGTCATTGGATTGCATCACATCTTTCTGACACCGAATATCCGGCTGAAAAGATGCTGGAATTCTGTGAAACAGCAACCGATTTCAGTGAACTTAGAAAAATGCTGTCACTTAATTTTCGGCAGTTTAATCTGGCGCTGGAAGCGTTGGGTGAAACACCACTCTCCAATGAGGATACGTTACGTAGGCTTTTTACGGCATATGTCGGACAGCAACGTTTGCACGTTTCAGGTCGGTTACGCCGACACTATCTGGCGACGTTCGATGCCGGCGGCGATTTGTCAAACTATGTTGAGCATAAATCTTTAGGTTTCATTACCTTCAATCCTGAATGGGTTATGACGTATGAAACCCTGACCAAAGAAATGGTGGATGCACAGGTTAATGCTCAGCTTTTTGAGGCGTTGGGACCGGACAACGATGAAGAATTGCCTACGCTCAGTGCAGTATTAGAAGCGAATCGTAAAAATGTACGCGATTTTGCCATGCAGGCTCAGCCGCAAGTTTCCGCCTGGTGCCGCCAGAATGGTGTTCAGGTTCATTCTCACTGGCAGTACAACGAGCCTCAGGCCTTTTGCCGACAACTTGAAAATAAGGGCCTCCTCGATTTTCGGTACCTTGCACTGGATTCAATACCGGATTACTGCCTGCGCGCTGGGTTATGGCCGCCAACGATGCCCCTCAGCTTGGATAATAATGTGCTGAACCTTGATATGAGCCGGGTATCCGAAGAAAAGGAACGCGCTGAGCAGGCAAAGCGGCAACAGGAACTAGAACGTCGGAGTATCATTTTTGCCGGACAGTCACTTGATACGGACAGCCCACAGTTTACTGAGCAATTTCGGGAACTGGCGAGTGCTGATGGCAGTTGGAAGGGGCGAAGCCAGAGCAAGACGCAGAGCTTGATGGATTTTGGCGCGGCGGCAATGCGCCAGGCTAGTGGCGGTGGTGGCGGAAAAAGAACTGGGCGCGCGTATCGTGAGCCTAGATTGACGCCCGCTCAGCAGCAAGCCATGGGGTTGGCGAGCGAGTGGCTGGCTTTTCAGTATCTACGTGAGCGTTTTACTGATTATATGGATGAAGCCTGTTGGGTATCGGGCAACCGGTTCTCGTTTTGTGGGGGGGGAGAGGGTGATGATTCAGCTGGCTACGATTTTATGGTGAAGACACCGAAAGTGGAGTGGCTTTTTGAAGTCAAATCGACCCTTGAAGATAGTCAGGAATTTGAACTGACTGCAAATGAACTTCGAGTGGCCAGTGCGGTGGCGAAAGACACAAGTCGACGTTATCGGATTCTCTACGTCCCTTATGTATTTTCGCCAGATAAATGGCGCGTTATTGAATTGCCAAACCCGATGGGCGACAAAACGCGCAATCATTTCAGCGTTGTGGGGCAGGGATCTTTACGTTTGCGTTTCCAGCTCCATGATCAGTGAAAGTAAAAGATCCCACTCAGCTTTCCCTGAGTGGGATCTTTAAATAAGGTTCCATTGGATAGTAGATAATTTTTTTTGGTAACTAGCTAATAATAAATGAAAATTTATAATATTCTCATGTTGCTCCTAACGACTGCAAGATTTGGGGGCTCCTATGACGAGGCCATCAAGCCTAGCGCAGGATGCTAATATATTTGAACTCATCGATTTCCTCAGTTCTGAATGTCAGATATTATTCGGTCATCGAAGTGAACCGATGAATGAGGGAAATATTATTGGAAAATGATGAGGTATAAGAGGGAATAAATTCTACTTTTACCATAGTTGGGTGCGTGGTTTGGTCTGCAATCTGAACAGATATCAACTACCGGTAAACAGTAGGTATTCATCCATTATTTGTGTAAGAGATATGTTTTCCTCCTGCCGTCCAACCAGCCACAAGCCTAGATCTTCAGGTGCCTTACGTTTCAGGTTATCCAACCAGTCTTCCAGCGTCGCACCCATCATCAAATCTTACCAACATAGCCAGACCAGTTTGTGGCGATGCTCCGGTGAACTGAATTGGTGTAACAGGCTAATCAGCCTATTTGCCAGATGACGTTGCTAACAGCATCAGTGAACAGCTTTCAGGAGCTTGTACGACAGAGATTTCTGCGTTCGACGAGTTTACTGACTGACACTTCTCTACTGGCCCGCTTCGATCACATCATTTTTGATACTGCCCCAACGGGCCACACGATTCGCCTTCTCCAGCTTCTCGGTGCATGGAGTAGCTTTATTGCGAATAACCCGGATGGTGCTTCCTGTCTTGGCCCAATGGCCGGGCTGGAAAAGCAGCGTGAGCAGTATGCTCATGCGGTAGAGGCGTTACGTGAAGACGCGTTCTCTTCATGTGCATGGCGTAGAGCGCTCTTATCTTTACCAAAGCATCAGCAAACCTAGGGAAGGTGCGAACAAGTTCCTGATATGAGATCATCATATTCATCCGGAGCGCATCCCAGAGGGACATCATGAGCCATCAACTCACCTTCGCCGATAGTGAATTCAGCACTAAGCGCCGTCAGACCCGAAAAGAGATTTTCCTCTCCCGCATGGAGCAGATTCTGCCATGGCAGAATA
>SKEU01000872.1_pt1 | contig 17126 bp, 11 predicted proteins | sample 4819571 | NCBI WGS metagenome assembly SKEU01 (sample SAMN11008801, study PRJNA524170) | human gut metagenome | biome: Human fecal sample; material: Feces; isolation source: fecal sample from pouch patient p8, p16 | host: Homo sapiens | place: Israel: Tel-Aviv | collected 2015-06-23
TCACCAAATTGAAAAAGATGTTATAGAGGAAATGAAGGATATCGAAATAAAGCATTTTGGTGAGAAGAAATCATCGGTCAGAATAGACATTACGGTATAGGAATAGTCTGCGTGAAATTTCAGTTTCATGTTGCTTTTAATAATTGAATATTGAATGATTTTACATAGCCGTTAAGGAGTAATTTTTGCTCCCTAGCGGCTTATTTTATTTTTCAAAGTAGGAGGTGAGAAAATTGAAAATTAGAAAGGTTGATGACAAACCGATGGTCATTCACACCAAGGAGAAAGCCAAGATTCATGCCCACGAACCGAAGGGAGCCAAGATTAAGGGGAGTAACATCTATACAGTAGAGAGAGGTCCTAAGACAGCTGGTGCAAAGGTAACTGATACGGATAGAAAGAAGTCCTATCGCAAGAGTACCATTCATCAGTCGGAGCCGAAGAATAAGGGATTATCAAGATTCAAGCAAAACCTTAAGGAATCAAACACTTCCATCAAGACCAAGAACACGAATCTTCACATTGCAGGAAGAACTGGAGCACTTGTAGCCGGGGCAGTAACAGATCAGGTGGAAGGCGGTCAGGAGGTATCGCAGGCAGCATATCTTGCATATGAAGCAAGCCGCCCTGTTACCGGAACTGCTTCTAAGGGGGCTGCACTTTTCAGGAAAAAGGCGGCAGCCGAGGCAAAGAAGCGTATCAAGAAGGTAGAGGCAGGAAAGAAGCTGGCAAAAAAGACAGCAAAGAAAGCTGCCAAAGATACAGCCAAGACTGTAGCTAAAGAGACGGCAAAAGAAACAGCAAAGACTACTGCCAAGGTTGCAACGAAAACTGCTACAAAGGCAGCTGCTACGGCGGCAGGAACAGCGGTTGCACCGGGAGTAGGCACGGCAATCGGCATGGCAGCCGGATATGCGGCAGGTGTGTCCATAGAGGTCAAGGATGAAAAGATGACAAACCGGAGCAGGAAGATAAAGTTCTTTCTGGATAAGATGAAAGCACAGGAGAATCAGACGGATAGTGTGGCAAAGCTGGTAAAGGATCTGATTGTGCGAAAAGCGATTACCTGGGTAAAGGCAGCTGCACCGATTATCGGATTGGTGCTTTTATTACTTGTTCTTGTAGTTGCCATGATTGCGGTTCCGGTTATAGCGGTGATAGCAATCCTTTACAATTCTCCATTTGCTTTATTCCTGCCACCACTTGAATCAGGAGATACCGTGCAGACAGTAACGAGTGCCTATGTGCAGGAGTTTAACCGGGATGTGAACACGAAAGTGAATGAGCATACCGGATATGACCTTGGAGAGCTTGTCTATGTGGATTATGAAGGTATGGAAGAAAATCCAAGCAATTACTATGACATCATGGCAGTCTATATGGTCAAGCATGGTGTCGGAGATACTGCAACAGTCATGAATGATACTTCTAAAGGCTGGCTGCAGGCAGTTGTAAATGATATGTGTTCATACACCACAAGCACCGGAACAAAGGATGTGGAAGAAACAGATGCAGACGGTAATGTAACTACTGTCACGAAGTCGGTTCTGTATGTGAATGTCACACTCAAATCTTATCGGGATATGATTTCGGTGTATGGATTTGACGCTAACCAGGTGGAAATGCTTGAGCAGATTATGAGTGCTGACTTTATGGGACAGCTTGGGTACGCTGGCAGCGGAAGCGGTGGTGGAGGCGGCAGTCCGGGAGTAAGTTCCATGACAGAGGATGAAATCAATGCTATTCTTAGTGGAATCACTGACAGCAGGCAGAAAAAAGTCTGCTCATACGCACTTCACAGAGTTGGTTTTCCATACAGTCAGGATATGAGAGATTCCGGCAATTATTATGATTGCAGTTCTCTTGCATATTACTCATGGAAAGATGCAGGCGTGGATATTAGTTATGGCGGTGCAACCACAGCGGCAGCGGAGGCACAGGGACTGGATGAAGCCGGAAAGACTGTCTCCTTTGATGAGTTACAGCCGGGAGACCTTATCTTCTACAGTTTTACAAGCAACGGAAGATATAAGAACATCAGCCATGTGGCAGTATATGTCGGAAATGGCAAGGTGGTAGAGGCACTTAATGAAAGTCTTGGTGTGGTCTACAGGGATGTGGCAAGCACAGGAAAGATTGTTGTGATAGGAAGACCATAACAGGAAATTTGCAGAGAGGGCATAGTCCCTCTCTGAGACTGGAGGTAAGAATGGATTTAAAAGATATGATACTGGTAACAGAAAACGACAGGGGAACAGAGACAAATATGCTGATGACTCTGGATGATTATAAGAGTTTTATAGCAGTTGATGACATGTCAGAGCTTGCAGACAATTTGTTGCAGCTGGGAAGGACACTTGGTGAAGCAGATAACTTCGCAGAGTATTACAGAGCATCAAATGTTACTGTATTTGCAAGGTTCTGTAAGGATGATGTTCAGCTGGGATATTTTCTTCAGGGGTTTTATAACGATTCCAAACAATTTCGGTTTGATAAAGAAGCCAGTTCTTCTGAATGTGTTGCAAAGCTTAAGGAGATTGGAATGACCGATAAGGGCTGGGTGGATGATTTTAGCCTGCATTATGAAATGGAGAACCGCTCATTTGAAAGGGGACAGACATTTCATAACTTCAATGACCATGATTACATGGTGCTTGAAGCATTATCACCAAGAAATCTTGTGGTGATGGATATGAAGTCAGGTTCTCTTACAATCGCCCTTGGTGCGACAGAGTATAAGCGTTATCCGAAGGATGAGAAGCCTACAAAGGACAATACCACAATCGGGGTATCGTGGGAGCATGGCATTTATCTAGGTTCCACACTTTCAACTACAAATTTCAAGGCATACAAGAGGGAGTATGGCACACCGGAAAAGATAGAGGATATCTATGATTACAGGGCAAAGCTAAAGCAGAAGTTCTATTTTTATCAGGATATGTCAAAGGATGATGATGTACCGAAGAAGCTGCAGAATGACTTCCTTCACCAGATGTATGAGGATTTTGGAACGATTGAAGAGGACTGTTTTTACGACAGGCTGGAAGATGGAAAGTACGATGAAGGCTTTAAGGAAAGACAGGTAAAGGAAGAAAAGAGCCGGTGATGAGATTTTTACAGGAGGCGATATCATATGGAACAGGAATTTGATGTTGAGATAAAAGAAGTGCTTTCACGAGTACAGAAAGTAAAGGCAGAGTCGCTTGACGATGCCATCAATAAGGCAATGGATATGTATTATGCAGAGCAGATAGTCCTTGGAGCAGAGGACATGAAGGGAGTAGATTTTGCGCCTATCAGCGAAGGTCAGCTCCCTTCTTCATTAAAAGAAAACGGAGGAAAAGCAAGATGAAAAGTGATTCAACAACAGTAATTAAGAACATGGAGTTTTTAGTAAAGGAACTTCATAAGGAGTGGGACAGATCGGGTGCTTCTAAGGCATCCGTTATTATTTCCATTGAGGAAGTAGATGGTATCAATGATAAGATAAAAGAGATTATCTATCAGACACAGAAGTCAGTCGATGAGGATGAGCTGACATTTAAACAGAGCATGGCAAAGTCAAAGGAGTGCTATGTGCTTCTTCGTGTGGTGCGTAAGATTGCAAAGAAAAAGGATAAATGCGAAAAACAGGCAATCGACAATGAATTTGCAATCGAGCTGGATAAGGATGAGTTAAAGCTATTTAAGGGATTGTTTGCAGAGATGTTTAAGTAGAGGAGGACAAAGGTATGGGCGTTGATATGAAGGTCAAAGCGATATACGATTCTGAGATTGGTAACATCACCAGATCAGAAAAGAACTGGAAGGATGTGTTAAAGGTCGCAGGTCAGTTATACCGCTATGAATTTGACAATATCGTTATGGTAACAGCTCAGAGACCTCCGGAAAAAAGCACACTCATGGCAGATTATGATACCTGGAAAAAGGTGGGAAGATATGTAAAGCGTGGTGCGAAAGGCTGCGCCATCTTCCCGTCAAGGGCACTGAATCCACGCATGAGGTATATCTTTGATATCAGTGATACCGGAGGGAAGAATGTTAAGCTGACATGGGACCTTGAGGGAGAAAATCTTAAGGATTATGTGGATTTTCTTGTGTCAGAAGGTCAGATTGAGCAGTACGATAACAGCGACAGGGAGTCTCTAAAAAATATATTAAAACAGTTTACAGGAACAGATGTTTGGCTTATAATAAAAGAAGAGTTCGGAGACCGAATGACCGAGCTCATGCAGCTATCAGGTAGTGTGATAAAGGAAGAAAGTAAGAAACGCAATGGCTTACAGCAGGAAATGGACATGGAGCAGCTTGTATATGCAAGTGTCATGTATGCTGTAGGGACGAGATGCGGATTTGACTTATCTGTGCAAGAACAGGATTTCAGTCAGATCGTAAATATCAAAGACGAAGAGATCATTTACCGTCTTGGTTCCATTGTATGCGATGTCTCCTGTAGTGTTCTTAGAGAATTTAGTCGTAACTTAAAGGCAATCGAGAGCGAAAGGAGAATTGGATATGTTAGAAGAAATGACTTACAAGGAAGTGGACGGACTGCTTTATCCGCAGATAGAGATGCCGGACGAGACGGAGGATCTCACGAAGCTGGGCAAATACGGAAGGATGGCGATGAACTATCTAAAGGAGAACGAGCCGGCAAGATACAAGACGCTGATGAGATTCGGGAAGATGTACGAGAAGATGTCAGCGGTAGAGGAGGAAGCGAACCAGCTGTACGACCAGCTGGAGATGCAGTATCTGGCGAAGCACAAGCCACAGAATCCGTCATCGACAATGGAGATGTGGAAGATAAGAGAGCAGGCGAAGATGCAGGCAGAGGAAGTGGTACTGAATCAGATAGTGATGCGATTCCACTAGAATCAGATGATACAGAACTGAATAGGGAACTTGATGAAATCAATTCATTGGGTGTTAGTAAGGAAGCCGAATATACACAGGCTTCCTTTTTTTTCGACCAGAACGGGCAGGCAAGCATTGGCACCATTCATACTGAGGACGAAAACAATAATCAGTTTATGCGTCAGTTCGAGCAGGACAGAAAAGCTGCATTAGCAGGTAAATACAATTATCTGAATCCCAAAAAGTCTGCAACAGTACCAGGTGAGTATATCAAACAGGTGCTTATGAGAGGTACAGGCTTTGTCGGTGGCAAGGGCAGGGTATGCAAGATTTTTGAAACAGAGATTGATGCAGGAACCAGGGCAAAGCGTATCAAAGCAGAGTATGGTCAGGGAGGTGCAGGCTGGCCGGTTGACGGACTAGGGCTGCACGGATATGACACATTTCATGGGAATGGACTGCGTTTTCAGTGGCGAGATGAGGATGGAGAGGTTGAAGGATATGTTTCGTGGAAAGATATCGAAAAAGAGCTTGGTGTCCTTATTCTTACAGGGGAATACCAGTCTGAGACACCTCGTATTGATGAGCTTGCGATGGACGGACTCCGTGAGGATGATGAGGTCATTGATGCCGAATACCGGGAAGTGGAACCGGAGGAGGCAGAATCAGAGATTGATGATTATGCAATACCGGATGAGCCGGAGAGCTATGCTTCTAACAGAGATTATGTAAGTGTAAAAGGCATGACACCACAGGAAACTGCCGATGAAGACCGCATGGTAACACAGGCAGAATATGGTGCAGAGATAGAAGCTGAAACAACTGAAAAAGATCCATCAGAGCTTCAGTATATTACACCGATTGATTATGCCAAGCGTATTGCAGAGCTTGATGAAGACCTGCGTGATGCGGCGGAGATTCTTGTAACAGATTGCAGCTGCTACACTCCGTTTAGGGCATTCCTTATGGATGTGGTGCAGTCTGATTTTGCATTTATGCCCAATAAACTTGACCTTATCAGGGATATTGCATTAGGGACAGATAATGCAGAAAGAAAGGCATATTCCAACAATAAGTATGGTCTTGTGGAGTACTCAATCAGAAGCGGATATGTGAAGATCAGCTATAAGAACAGGAATGGTGTGCGTAAGGAAGGTGCTCTCGATTGGCGTGAGTTATATGAAATCTTATCTTATATGGTAAAACAGCCATTTTACTGCGGAGAAGACCAGAAGAAGTATTATCAGGAGACAAAGCAGAAGGCTGACAGGGATAAGATGAATCCGGTCTATAAGAGATTCTTTGATATCGAGGATAGTGTAAAAGCCAATCGTCTTGAAACCAGGGAAAGAGCAATAGCGAATGGCTGGGAAACCAAGATTGATGAGAATGGACATGTGGTTTCAGATGATGCAGTATCAGTATCTGTGGATGATATTCAGGCTGATACAGAATCACAGGAAACTGTAGATTTTACACCAAAGCAGGAACCAGTACAGCAAGTAGAAAGTCTTGAAAATGAGAAGAATGTTGACAGGCAGACGAAGCACAACTTCCACTATAATCTCTGGGAAATGGAAAAAGGTGGAGCTAAGACCAGATACCAGTGGAATATGGATGCAATCCGTACTTTAAAGCAGATTGAATCAGAAAACAGGATTGCCACACCGGAGGAGCAGAAAGTTCTGTCGAAGTTTGTCGGATGGGGCGGACTGTCACAGGCATTTGACGAGGAAAACGCAGGCTGGAGCAAAGAGTACAAAGAACTCAAAGAGATGTTATCGGATGAAGAGTATGCTGCAGCTAGGTCAACAGTAAACAATGCCTTTTACACTTCACCGGAGATTGCCATGTGCATAAATTCGGCACTTGTCCAGTTTGGTTTCAGAGGCGGCAATGTATTAGAGCCATCTATGGGTATCGGTAACTTCTTTGGAAGTATGCCGGCACCTATGCAGAGAAGTAATCTGTATGGGGTGGAGCTTGACAGCATTTCAGGAAGAATTGCAAAGCAGCTTTATCAGAATGCCAATATCAGTATCACAGGATTTGAGAATACCACATATCCGGATAACTTCTTTGATGTGGTTGTCGGAAATGTGCCATTTGGTGATTACAAGGTATTTGATCCAAAGTACAACAAGTATAACTTCCGTATCCACGATTATTTTCTGGCAAAAGCACTTGATCAGGTAAGACCGGGAGGCATGGTTGCAGTAATCACCACAAAGGGAACACTTGATAAGGCAAATCCTACTATCCGAAAGTATCTGGCTGAAAGAGCAGAGCTTGTGGGAGCAGTAAGACTTCCGAATACTGCATTTAAAGATAATGCAGGAACCGAAGTGACAGCAGATATCCTGTTTTTGCAGAAGAGGGAGAGAAAGATTGATATTGAACCTGACTGGGTACACCTTGGTGTAACTGAGAACGGAATTGCAGTCAACTCTTATTTTGCAGAGCATCCGGAGATGATGCTTGGATCTATGGAATATGACACAAGGATTTACGGACAGGACAGCAGATATACAGTCTGTGTGAATAATGATGAGAACTTCAATATGTATGAGACTCTCAATAAGTCTATCGGTAATATCAAAGCCCAGATGACAGATTTTGAGAGAGTGGCAGATGAGGCGGAGCAGACGGAGGAAGTTATCCCGGCTGATCCGAATGTGAGAAACTACACTTACACATTTTTTGAAGGAAAACTCTATTACAGGGAAAATTCCGAGATGGTAAAAAAAGAAGTATCACAGACTGCCGAGGAGCGAATCCGAAGCCTTGATGAAATCAGACAGATAACAAGAGAGCTGATTGATATCCAGATGGATGGCTGCAGCGAGGAGGAGCTTTCTGATAAGCAGAGACTTCTTAATGTAAAATATGATGCCTTCGTAAAGCAGTATGGAGCCATTACTTCAAAAGCAAACAGAATAGCATTCAGGGATGACAGCGATTACCCGCTTCTTTGCAGTCTTGAGGAAGTAAACGAAGATGGGGAGGTGAAAAAAGCGGATATGTTTTATAAGCAGACGATTAAGGCAAAGACAGTCATAGACAGAGTGGAGACCGCTGTGGAAGCATTAAATGTATCCGTCAATGAATTTGGATATGTAAATCTTGCCTATATGCTTTCTATCTATGAGCCGGATATTACAAATGCAAAGGAAGAACTTGCAGAAAAGTCCGGACAGACAGTGGATGAGATAACGCTAAGTGATGATGCATTAGCAGAGCTTAGAAGGGCAGTCCTTGTGGAAGAGCTGGACGGACTGGTTTTCCTAAATCCAGACCGCTACAACGAGAACAATCCCGACATCGGCTGGGAGACAGCAGACGAGTATCTTTCGGGAAATGTGAGAGACAAACTTCGTGTAGCAAAGGCTATGGCGGCTGATACAGACAATCCGCAGGCAGAAAGATTTGCAGGAAATGTGGCAGCACTTGAAAAGGTGCAGCCGGAATGGATTGAAGCCTCGGATATTGATGTAAAGATTGGTACGACATGGATTGAGCCGCTTGATTATGAGCAGTTTATCTATGAACTTCTCAATACGCCAAGGCGTGCAAGGGAAGTCAGAAGCCAGTTTTACAATACAGGCATTCAGGTACACTTAAATAAGATGAGCATGGAATGGTTCATTGAGAATAAAAGCATGGATAAGCATTCAGTGGCAGCTACTAAGACTTATGGTACAAGCCGCATGGATGCTTATTCTATTTTTGAGGATACGCTGAACCTAAAGACTGTAACAGTCAGGGACAGGATTGATGACGGAGATGGCAAATATCATTACGAAGTCAATAAGAATGAGACAATGCTTGCAAGGGAAAAGCAGAACATGATCAAGGAGAAGTTCAAGGAGTGGCTGTTTGCCGAGCCGGAGCGAAGACAGAAGTATGTGGAATATTACAATGAGACATTCAATAACATCCGTCTGCGTGAGTATGACGGAAGCCATCTGCAGTTTCCGGGAATGAATCCGGCGATTGAGCTAAAGCCTCATCAGAAGAATGCGGTGGCAAGAATCCTTCTCGGAGGAAATACCCTGCTGGCACACTGTGTTGGTGCAGGAAAGTCATTTGAGATGATGGCTGCATGTATGGAGCAGAAGAGACTTGGACTTGCCAATAAGACAATCATGGTTGTTCCAAAGCCACTTATCGGGCAGACTGCATCAGAGTTTTTAAGGCTTTATCCGTCAGCAAATATCCTGGTTGCCACAGAGCGTGATTTTGAAAAAAGCCGCAGAAAGCAGTTCGTATCAAGGATTGCGACAGGTGACTATGACTGCATTATCATGTCACACTCGCAGTTTGAGAAAATCCCAATCTCCGCAGAGAGAAAGGAGCGGATGCTTAACGAGCAGATTGATGAAATCAGCTATGCGATTGATGAGATGAAGGAGCGTAACGGAGAGCGATGGACTGTAAAACAGATGGAAAGCCAGAAGAAAAAACTGGAGGAACAGCTGAAATCCTTGTCAGATGAGAGCAGGAAGGATGACCTTATTACCTTTGAGGAACTGGGTGTAGATTCTATCATGGTAGACGAAGCACATAATTTTAAGAACCTTGCGATTTTTTCCAAGATGAATAATGTGTCCGGTATCAGCAGCAGTGGAGCGAAAAAGTCAACAGATATGCAGCTTAAATGCCAGTATTTGTCTGAAATAAATGATGGCAGAGGCATTGTGTTTGCGACAGGTACACCGATATCCAATACCATGTGTGAGATGTATGTCATGCAGCTTTACTTGCAGAAGGCAGCACTTGAAGAGATGGGAATTTATCACTTTGATTCATGGGCAGCGAACTTCGGTGAAGTGACAACAGCACTGGAGCTTACTGTAGAGGGAAGCGGTTTCCGTTTTAAGAGCAGATTCAATAAGTTTACGAATCTGCCGGAGCTTATGAATATCTTTCGTGAAGTAGCAGATGTGCAGACCGCAGACATGCTTGACCTTGATGTGCCGGCTCTTCGTGGCGGCAAGCCTATCATAGTGGAGTCAGAGCCTGACTGGTATGTAAAGCAGGTTATGGAAGACTTTGTTGTGAGGGCAGAGCGTATCAGAGGTGGTGGAGTTGATCCAAGTGTGGACAACTTCCTAAAGATTACTCATGAGGCAAGATTACTCGGAACAGATGCAAGGCTGATTGATAAGGACGCACCAAATAATCCAGATGGAAAGCTCAATAAGGTAGCGGAGAATGTATGGAAAGAATATGAGAAAGGAAATGCCAACGGTCATATAGGCTGCCAGCTTATTTTTTCGGATATCGGCACACCGGGACCGGATAAGGATTTTACCATCTACGATTATCTGAAGGAAACACTGATACAGTATGGTATTCCGGCAGAGGAGATAGCATTTATCCATGATGCAAAGACCGACGCACAGAGGGATGCACTATTTAAGGAAATGAGAACAGGTAAGAAAAAAGTGCTTATAGGTTCTACAGATAAATGTGGTACTGGCGTTAATGTTCAGACACATCTGGTTGCAATGCATCATGTGGACTGTCCTTGGAAGCCAAGCTCCATTGAACAGAGGGAAGGACGAGGCATCAGGCAGGGCAACGAAAATGAAGAGGTGGCAATCTATAGATATGTCACCAAAGGAACTTTTGATGCATACAACTGGTCGCTTGTTGAAAATAAGCAGCGATTCATCAGTCAGGTCATGACAAGCAAGGCTGTAAGCCGAAGCTGTGAGGATATCGATGAGGCAACACTTTCCTATGCAGAGATTAAAGCGGTTGCCACAGGCAATCCTTTAATCAAGGAAAAGATGGAGATTGACAATGATGTCCAGAGATTAAAGCTCTTAAAGGCATCCTATGACAATCAGAGATATGGATTGCAGGATAACTTTATGATTAAGTACCCGAAGCTTATTAAGACAGCAACAGAAAAGCTTGCCAATGTAAGAGAAGATGTAAAGGCAAGGGATAAAGAACTGATTGATAATCCGGAATTTGCCATTACCATAGGCAAAGCAACCTACACAGAGCGTGTGGATGGAGGAACGATGATGCTTGAAGCAATCAGCAAATGTAAGACCGGAGAGACAACTGCAATCGGCAAGTTCCATGGATTTGAGCTGCTTGTGGAAAAGAACTTCCTTGGTATCAATTATATGGTGCTTCGTGGAAAGACTGAGTACAAGGCAGAACTTTCCACCAGTCCGGTCGGCAGCATGGTAAAGCTGGAAAACCTGTTCAATGGACTCCATGAGAACATTGATTTCTTAGAAAAGAAGATTGAGCAGTACCAGAATGACCTTGAAGCATCAAAGGCAGAGTATGACAAGCCATTTGCATACAGCAAGGAACTGGAAGAAAAGCTGTCAAGGCAGTGTGAACTGAATGCCCAGCTTGACCTTGAGAACGCAAAGGCTGTGGATGCAGACCTGAGCGGACCGGAGGAAGAAAGAGAAGCAGATGACAGGATGGAATCTGCAGCAATTGTAGCAGAGGATAAAGGTGCTTATCCAGCCGACAGAGAGGGCAGAACACGATAGGAGAGTGAATAATATGAGCATAAGAAAAGTGGTCGCAGGACTACTGATTACAGCAGGGATTGCCATTATGGCAGTCCCTTTTTTCTGGCGGGCAACAGGAGAAAAACAGACAGAACAGCTCATAAGTGAATTTGAGCAGACATTGGAGGATGATTACGATGAAGAAACAGATGTGGAGGAAGAGCAAACCTCCATTAGTGAAGAGGATGAAGCCATTTTTAAAGAAGGCGGTGTTATCGGTATCATTGAGATACCGGGCATAGATATCCGGTATCCGGTAATGGAAGGAACCACAAGTAAAGTGCTTAATGCCGGGATCGGTCATATAGAAGAAACAGCAGGGATTGGGGAGAGTGGCAACTGTGTATTGTGCGGTCACAATGGCAGCAGATATGGCACATTTTTTACACCACTAAGTCAGATATCCATAGGTGATGAAGTAATGATAACCGACAAAAATGGGCTGAAGCATATCTATGAGGTAACAGAGACAGAGGTAGTAAATCCGTATGATAACAGCATCAAGACACAGGGCGATGAAAAAGAACTAACTCTTTTTACCTGTTCCCAGAAAGGAACCATGCGTTTTGTAGTCAGGTGCATTTATAAGGAGGCGGTGATGGATGAATAAGAGATACCGGTTAGGTGAGATAGAAGATGCAGTATCGGAAATGGAAGAGCTAATTGACATCGAGGATGATATTGCAGAGATTGATGATGAATTTCAGATAGTCGTAAGCGGCTGGTCTGTGTATGTCGAAAGCCTGAATCTGACACTCAGACAGGGAATAGCCTGTGTATGGGATGCAGAGGAAGGATTATTTATGCCTGATTTTGATGTGACCATCGTGTATGAGGGGAACATTGAAACACAGGAGTGGCTCTACTATGAGCAGGACGGAATGGTCGTTACACTTGGCAACTGGTTAAATGGCAGATTGTCTTGTGAACAGATAGAACAGCTTTGGTGTGAGTTTATCATACCGGAGCAAAACAAAGAACAAAAAGAAAGCGAGGAATAGCATATGAAGTATTCAATTAAGGTAAACGAAGTAAGGGCAAAAGAGGGCAGCAATATCAAAGGATTTGCAACAGTGGTATTCGGTGATTCATTTAAGATCACCAATATTGCAATCCTTGAGAATAAGGACAAGGGAGAGCTTTTTGTATCAATGCCTAGATACCGCTCCAATGAGCGTGATGAAAGCAATGGTGTGATTTATAAGGATGTGTGCAATCCTATCACAGCAGAGTTTCGTGAGGAACTCTATACCAATATCCTTGATGCCTATGCAAGAATCAGGGAACCGGAGAAAGAGGAGACACAGAAGCGGGACAGAATACAGGAAATGCCTGAGTTTTCCGTAACTGTGACACCTTATGAGAGGGAAGGCAGTAACATCAAGGGACTTGCACGCATTTATTTTGAAAACAGTTTCATCGTAAATAACATCAATATCGTGCAAGGCAAAGAGAAAATCTTTGTATCAATGCCTTCTTATAAAACAAAGCAGGTGGATGAGCAGGGTAAGCCTATTTACCAGGATGTTTGCTATCCGGTCACAAAGGATTTCAGGGAAAAACTCTATAATGAGATTATCTCGGAATATGAGAAAGCAAAGGATAAGAGCAATGAAAAAGCTAGGGAGAGTGCTGAGAAACATCATGGCAATCCCGATAAAGAGAAGGACAAAGAGGCAACACCCTTTCGATAATTAGCAATCGGAGAACAGGGGCGGCCAAGGCTGCCCCATTTACAGAATGGAGGAAACAGAATGGATATGGAAGCAGGAAAAACACTTACCAATGAGGAGGTCATAAGGGAACTTCTCGAATTATTAAAGAAAAATGCCATGAAAGAGCAGGCAAATGATGTATTTGAGATATGCAGCTATGTGGATGGACTGGAGAAAAAGATTGATTCCATGACGGAAGAACTAACCAATATGCAGAACCAGATCAAAGAAATGCAGGAAGATACACTTGTCAATAATGCTAAAAAGGCATTGTCGGAAGCACAGGAGCGACTTAATACCAGACGTGAGCAGATAAAGTCGCAGGTATTGGAAGTGAAAGCACAGGTCAAATCTACAGCAAAGAGCGTAGTTGATGAAGGAAAGGCAAAGGGAAGAACTGCATTATACAGGGTGTCGGAGTTCTTAGGAATTAAGAAAAGGCTTCTTGATATCCGAGAGAATGTAAGAGGCGCAATTAAGACCACGGATAAGGATATAGCAAAGACAGCACTTCTTGCAAAAGAATTTCGTGAAGCCGGGCAGACAGCAGCTAATGCATTCCGTACTTTTGCTGACAAACCGGAGGTAGATTATTCTCAGAAAGAGCAGAAACATCCAATTACAAAGGCAGTACTTGCTCCGATGAAAGCAGTGAAAAAGATGCTTGTATCAATGAAACTTCATTTGGATGCATCTATTGATAAGCTGGATAATCTGGCTATGAATGTGAAGCTTGATAAGGAAAAGCATATGGAGAATATGAAGAAGCAGGAACAGACAGAGCCGGAGAGGGCAGAAGCTGAGCGAGTGGAAGAAGAGGTTGTATATTCACCGATGGTTGCTGAACCACAGGAGTATCAGTATAATGCAGATGCATTTGAGGCTAGAGGCGTGGATGAGGTGAAACAGGAATTGGCACATAAGGAAGTAGCGAAGGTAATGGAAGATAAAGCCAGATAGTTGTGAGGGCGTGGGAGAAATCCTGCGTCCTTTTTTAATGCAGATTTGTTGCAATATAAAACATTGCAACGGTGTACAAAGGGAACATAATAAAAAACTTAATAATGGACTGCCAATCTTACACAAAGTACCGCCCAAACGAGACTACGGGCGGTATTTTTGTATCATGGCGGAGAAAGGAGAAACTTCCCACGGGGGCTTGACTGAAAAGTTGAGCCTCTTTTTTCATGCCAAAAAACAGGAGGTAAATGCTTATGGCAGATGATAAAACCACAAAAACGCCGGAACAGCCGGTAACGGATAGCGAGCCGGGCAAGGAAACGCCTCCCGCTCCCCTAGTTTATCCGGAGCCGGAAAAAAAGACGGAACCAGAGGTAAAGAACCCACAGGTTTCTGTCTATAACTTCGCTGAAATTATGAAGGAAAAGAAAGCCGAGGAACGGGCGGCAGCTCCCGGCGGGGAAAAGCCTGACCCGGCAAAAGCGGAGAAACCGGAAAAGCAGCCGGAGGCTCCGAAAAAAGCGGAGGAAAACCCCAAAGAGCCGGAACAGCCGAAGCGCCGGGGCCGTCCACCGAAAGCAGATAAGGACAAGGCCGCAGCCCCGAAGCCCAAAACTCCCGCACAGAAACCGGAAAATGCGGTCAAAAAGGAACCGGAGAAAAAAACGGCTCCAACGGTACAGACCGCTCCTGCTCCGAAGGGACCCGAAAAACCGAAGGATGCTCCACGCCGGGGCAAGGAACAGATCGTCTATATCAAGCTGAACGAGCTCCACGCCTTCAAGAACCATCCCTTTGAAGTCCGGGACGATGAAGAAATGCGAGCTATGGTGTCCAGCGTCAAGGACAAGGGCGTGACCCAGCCCGCTATTGTCCGTCCCCGTGAGGATGGCGGCTATGAGATCGTGTCCGGCCACCGCCCAGTCTTTGAGCAGTATAAGGCGATGAAGTACAGCCGGAAATTCCTTGCGGAGCATGAGGCCGACCTTGAACTGTACCGGGCTGCACAAGCGGAAATGCGCTCTCTGCTGGGCGGGGCGAAGCTCCCCAAAATGGATGTGCTGAAGGAAGAAGGCCGTAAGCTCACAGCAAAGAAAAAACAGCTCTATGGAGAATATCAAAAGGCGCGACGGGATATGCAGGAGATCGTCACGATCAAGGCGAACATTGACACTTTGATGGGCTACACCGAACCGGGAAGAAAGCAGGAAAAGGAGCGTTGAGATTATGAAAACAAGGAGCAAAGCGACGCTGACACTTCGGGCCATGTTGGCCCGAAGATACGGGTTTGGGGCGAGCCCCAACAAGCCGCCTTTGTGCCACTTGTGGCCACAGAGGCATTGCTTGCCACTTAGCGACAGCCCCTAAAATGGCGCAAAAAAACAGAGGCCCTTATTCTAGAACCTCCGTTTCTCTGACTTTCTTAATGCCCTCGGCTGTGGCTTCTATTACAACAAGCTCTTTTTTATTCATAGAATTTAGGAGCATATCAATGTGCTTTCTGCAAGAACTTGACCTTGCCCCTCCGTCCGCATGAATAAACTGGTCAACTGAAACGTCAAACATGGTAATGAGTTTAACAAAAAGGTCGAAGCTGGGATAATGACCTTTGTTCTCAATATTCATAATGGTACGGGAGTCACGGTCTACTAATTCCGCAACGTAGGCTTGTGTCCAGCCCTTTTCTTCTCTGGCTCTTTTGAGAGCTGCCCCGAGGTCGTGAAAGTCAAACCTTCTTTCATCTTGGTTCATTCTCATATCACCCTATATCATTGTACATTTCGGGTTGGATTATGAGAATGTAATGAAACTTTATGTAAGGTAGTATTTCATTTCACTATTCACTTGTAAAATCTTGATGTAAAAGCCAACATGCTATACAATTTATGAAGAAATAATTTTTTCAAAAATTCGTCCGCTGTAACATTTCACGGACATTTGCCTGTTATACTATCTACAAAAAGCAAAGGAAGTGAGGATATGAAGCAGATTTTAATTGTCGAGGACGACAGTTTTTTGAATAAGATGTTGGCCTATAACCTGACCGCAGACGGCTACGGCGTGACTTCTGCCCTAAATGCCAGAACCGCAGCCGAAGCCATCCGCCAGCGGGAATTTAATTTAGTGCTGCTGGACATCAACCTGCCGGATGGGAACGGTTTTGAACTGTGCAAGCTGATAAAGCCCCAGCACCCGGATACCATCGTGATTTTCCTGACCGCCAACGATCAGGAGAGCGACCAGATACGGGGTTATGAGGTGGGCGCGGTGGACTACATCACAAAGCCCTTTGTGATTGGGGCCTTGCAGCGGAAAATCAAAGCCATGTTCGCCATGCTGGAACACCACAAACCGGCCAAGGACATTTACGACGACGGGCGGCTGTTTCTGGACTTCTCGGAACAGACGGCTTCCTTAAATGGCAAGCACCTGACCCTATCCCCGATGGAGTACAAAATGCTGAACCTGTTCCGCAAAAATCCCCGGCAAGTGCTGACCCGTGGACAGCTTTTGGAAAAGCTGTGGGATATAGACGAAAGGTTTGTAGACGAACACACCCTGACAACTTCTATCAGCCGGATTCGCAGCAAGATTGAATCCGACGGCGGCGCGCCCTACATCAAGACCGTTTACGGCATGGGCTATCAATGGACGGGAGGCGAGGCAAAATGAAGTTTCAAAACCTCTCGGTAAAGCGGCTGTTTGGCCGGGTGGCAATAGGGTTTGCCCTCTCCATGTCCGGGATCACCATAGCCCTTTTTCTTGTGACAAAACAGACGGCGGTGCTGCTGACGGGCGGGACGCTGCTGTTGTGCGCCCTTGTAGGGATTTTTGTACTGACGCAGGCGTTTGGAAAACGGTTATCACAGTTTACCGCTGACCTGTGCCAGACCTTAGACCACATGATTGCCGGAAATGAAGCGCCCCAGCGGCCAGAGGACAGCGAAACCCAGCTTGCCAGAATCGGACACCGGCTGGCAAGGCTTTACCAGATCATGCAGGAGAACCGTCGCCGGGTGGACGAGGAACGGCAGGAGTTACAGAC
>SKEU01000880.1_pt1 | contig 17046 bp, 13 predicted proteins | sample 4819571 | NCBI WGS metagenome assembly SKEU01 (sample SAMN11008801, study PRJNA524170) | human gut metagenome | biome: Human fecal sample; material: Feces; isolation source: fecal sample from pouch patient p8, p16 | host: Homo sapiens | place: Israel: Tel-Aviv | collected 2015-06-23
GTAGACACTTTTTTACTTTATAAACTAGAAAGGTAGACACTATCAATTTCATAAAACTGAAATAGTAGACACTCCTTATTTTTGTTCCTATTTTTATAGACACAATAAAAAGAATCGTACTATTTTTGTAGTCACTACTTATCATACGGTCGGATGACAAATGCCGTATAATCACATGACATATACCAAAGTATAAATAAACCTAATATTTTACACCAAAAGATACAAGTTATCACATTATTATATATATTTGCATCATCTTTCATAGAAGACAAAGAATATAGAAAACAACGAACCATCAAACAACTATAAATATGGAACTGAAATACGACATTTACACTCTCAACAATGCCCAGGGCACAGGAGAAAAGCGCCAATACGTTCGAATCGTGCAGCATGAACCTATGACCGAGAAGCAACTGCAAGAGAAAATCCAGAACCGCTGCTCACTCACCAAGGGAGATGTGGCTGCAGTGTTAGCAGAACTTCACGACCTTCTGGTGGAAGAATTCTCCATGGGACGCCGCTTTTACATCCCAGAGATAGGCTACTTCTCAATGTCGGCTAGCCTAGAGATGCCAGAGGAGAATCCAGACAAGAAGATTACGGGCAAGGAAGTACGCATCACCGGCATCAACTTCCGTCCAGAAGGTAAGCTAATGGAGGAAGTACAGCGCAACGTCCATTTCGTCCGCTCCCGCTATTCCAACCAATCTACAAAATGCTCCGAGGAAAAGATGCTGGAGAAAATCAAGGAGTATCTTCAAAAGAATCGTTACATCACCACTCGCATCATACGCATCCACTTCGGCTTGACTCCATACATGGCTCAGAAGTGGCTCACTCATTTCTGCGAGAAAGATATCATGGTGAAGGATGGAACTCCCCATGCGCCCATCTACTTCTTGAAGTAGCTGCTGCCGGTTACGTTCATTTTTCTTTCACCATAAGCAAGTGAATCACAAAGGATTACGCAAAAGGTGAAAGGGAAAATGAAATTGAAAATTAAAAATAAGAAAAGCTCTGTTACCATTTTTGATAGTACAATGACAGAGTTGGTAACAGAGCTAGTAACTATGTCACAAAAAAATATGAGCAACTTAACATTATCAATAACAACCATCGGCGACTTACTTCTTCACAAGAAGATAACGAATGGTGACAAGCCTATAGAAGATGTTAGTCTTAACATCCCAATCTATCAGCGTCCATACAAGTGGACAGCACGCAATGCCATCCAATTACTAGATGACATCATCGAGGCGATGAATAGCAACAAGGAAAAGTATAGAGTAGGCACCCTCATCTTGCACCAACAAGAAGAAGGGCGTTACGACATTGTAGATGGTCAGCAACGTACCATAACATTCTCCCTGTTGTTAACAGCATTAGGCGAAAAGAATATCAGCTTCTTACGGCAGCCTGTTTACAATAATGAGCATAACTGCCGAAACATCCCCAACAACTTTCAGGCATTGTGTCGCCGCCTAGGCAAGAAGGCGGAAGATGAAAACACAAAGAAGAAACTAATGGAGGATGAGCACAAAAAGGAAAGAGAAAGATTAAAAGGATATATAGAAAATAATTGCGAGCTAATCGTTGTAATTACAGAAGATGTATCTGAGGCATTCCAGTTCTTCGACTCTCAAAATGCTCGTGGCAAAGCACTCTATCCTCACGACTTATTGAAGGCATATCACCTACGAGAGATGGCTGGCATCAGCGAAGAAGAAACAGAAAGAATAGTCAAGGGATGGGAGCAAGTTTCTCAAAGCAACTTGGCAAACCTTTTTGGCAACTATCTCTATCGTATCAAGGAATGGGTAAATGGCAACAAAGCGGATGTACTTAATGAACATAACATTCAAATGTTCAAGGGCATTACTCGCTATGCAAAAACTCCTTATGCCCAGTTCTTCAAGGCTGCATATTGCTATGCTGATATGGTTAATTCATCTGCTATGCCATTCGTGTCGGGTATTCGCAACATCAATGCATTTCAATTGAACACACCTATCATAGCAGGTAAACCATTTTTCGAATACACTAAGCATTACTATAAAATCTTGAAAGATATTCAAGACAATAGTAAGTACGAAGGCTTTTACATCAACGACAATGAGATAGTAAAGACTCTCGATAAATATTTCAAGCGAGGTACAGGTAATGGTATAGCACGTTTGTTGTTTGACACATCAGTCTTACTTTACGTAGATAGATTCTGCCCAGAAACATACCCAACCAGAGAAGACTTGGCGCAATTTGAGCAATTCGTAATCTATGCCTTCATTTGGGCTTATTCTCTGAGAGCACAATATCGAAATTTGGGATGGTTGTCTGCACAAAACTATATTATGGGCGAGAGTAACAAATTTGGTATCATTAATGGCTTTAATATGTACCAATTAATTGCTCGACAAGATTCCCCAGCATCACTTCTCAGTACCCTCGCCGACAATCTGTGCACTCTATCAATCGGAGACATAAATGATAGAAGAGTGCTTGAAAGCACTAGCACCGGCAGAAAAATAAATGAAGAAGAAGACGGAATACACTGCAACTATCTATTCTTCTTCAAGGAAAATGGTTTTTATAAATAATGACAAGAATGAAAGATTTATCACATATACTGAAAGAATGTTCTATAAAAGACATCTATTATGGCAATAGTGGCACAGCTACCACCTATAAGATTCCTATCTACCAGCGTAATTATGCTTGGGAGCGAGATGAAATTTTTGCATTAATAAAGGACATCCATGACTCCATGGTCATAGACAAGCCTGTATATTACATTGGCACGCTTGTTACATTCAAACGTGATGAGAATGTATTTGAAGTGATAGACGGACAACAACGCCTTACCACAATATACATTATCCTCACAGCTATGGGCGAGAAGTTAGCCAACAGACTTGCATATTCCTCACGTAAAACTTCTACGCAAACAATAACTGCTATGTCTAAGTTTGAAAAGAACAAGGAAGTAAAAGATTCCGATTTTGGCGAGGAATATGACCTTGGCATAAAGAATGGCTATAACTTTGCCAAAGAAGCACTAAAGGATGTCAACATGGACAAATTCAAGGAGTATTTCTTGAATCATGTGCATATCATACACTATCGTGTACCTAAAGATGTAGATTTAAACCATTATTTCGAGGTGATGAACTCTCGTGGCGAGCAGCTTGAAAAGCACGAAATTGTAAAAGCCAAGTTGAGTGCTTTATTAGAGAAAGAAGATATGAAGAAGTTCTGTCAGATATGGGAGGCTTGCAGCGATATGAGTTTCTATATCCAGCAGAAGTTACCCAATATGTATATACAAAAGGAATTACCTAATAAGAAAAACGTATTTGGGACAGATATGAGCAATTTCATCCCACAATCATTTGAAGAATTATACATTGAGTCAAACCATACCGATGATAAAATGACCACAAAGTCGATTGCAGAACTTTTAAATGCTCCTGTAAAAAAAGAAATTGCAAAAGGCGATTGCGATAGCAACGATTCGTTTCAGCCTATCATTGATTTTCCTAACTTTCTGCTCATTGTTCTCAAAATTACAAGAATGCAAGAGAAGGGATTCAATCCATCTGAGTTCACGCTGGATGACAAGGAACTTATCAATGAGTTTGACAAAGTTAAGCTCACTCCAGAATTTGTAACGCAGTTTGCCTATAACCTGCTATTGGCAAAATATTATCTCGACAACTACATGGTGCACCACATAAATGGTGAAGATAAAGCCATTGAGAATCCTTGGAAACTACAATATTACTGCAAGAAAGGTAAGGGCAAGTCTGCCTACATGGCTGATTTGATTGACCATGACAAGTCTAAACAAAGAGAGCTTGTTCATCTTCTATCTATGTTTGAGGTGGCTTTTACAGCCAAGCAACGTAAGAACTATCTCTTCTACTGCTTGTTGTATCTATTCAATGATTGGGATAAAAATAACTATTTGAACTTTGTGAGAAATTTAGCAGACAAATACTTCTTCGATGTATATTTGGATGCGAACAAACTGAACGAAAGAAACCAGCCTAAGCCAAACAGCTTCGATGAAACTATCATTCAAAATGGCAAACTAAATGTAGGATTAAAAGATATCAACCGTAACTTCAATGGCATCTATCCACAAGGCTCAAGCAACATTCCTCTCTTTGTGTTCAATTATACCGACTATAGATTGTGGAAAAAATATGCAGACGAATTGCGAGGCAACAGAGCCAAGAAAGGTTCAAAAGCAAGAAGTGAATTCTTTATAGCTTTGGGATGCGGCGATTTCGGTCTCGAAACATTCGACGATTTCTATTTCTCTCGAACCCGCAAAAGCCTAGAGCATTACTATCCGCAGGCAAAAGCTGGAGAAGATAAGCCTATCACTCCAGAAGAGATAAACTGCTTTGGCAATTTTGCTATGATTGGTTCCGATGCCAACAGTTCTGGATCCAACTGGAATCCTACAGTCAAAAATGAATGTTATCTTGATTCCAAATCAAACCAAGTAAGTGTGGCATCCTTGAAATTCAGAATCATGTTGCAGATGTGCCAAGACAATAAAGAGTTAAAAGAAGATGACAAACGAGACTCCGGTTTTGAATGGAACGCCGATGATATGCAAAAGCACCTGGAAAAGATACTAAGTATCATCATGCAGCCAACGCACTAGAATTATACAATTAAAACAGAAAGAAGATATGAAACATTCATTAAATAGAGAAGAGCTTATTGAGCAGCTAAAGGAACTGGCTGCTCAAAAGCTGCCAACGTATCTGGCAAATCACATGGGAGCCATGTGCTATGAACCTTCGATGATAGATAGTTTTTCCACAATATGCCAACATTGCCATCGTCCATTGACCTATCAAGCTTTCCACTGCGATGAAGAAAAGTTCAATACCATCATCAAAGAGATAAAAGATTTGGGATATGATGTAACTTTTGAAATAATATGTGGTTCATGCGCCCTAAAGATTAAGGAAGAGGCAGAGTTTTTCGATTTACCATTTACTTCCGAAGATGATATCTGTGAGGAAAATGCGTACCATCTTTTCTGCTTCAAGACAAAAAGCGACAAGGACTATCATCAAGCTATAACTGATATGGAATCACTTTATGACTATCAAGCCGTATTGGCATTCTTAAAAGGAGAGTCTTATTTTAAAGATAGTTATGACCGCTACCATAGCATCATGGATGAACAAGACCCTATCAAGAGAATGACGGGAATAAAAATAAACGAAAATGATAGCAATGAAGAATAGCATACCCATACTTCCGAAGTCAGTCGCTTTGGAACTGACATATAGGTGCAATCACCATTGCTTGTTTTGCTCATGCCCTTGGTATGCGCCTAACTCTTCGTATTCATTAGGGAAAGAGCTATCTACCACACAATGGAAATGGGTAATAGAAAAACTATACGACTATGGAGTAAAGACATTTTCTTTATCTGGCGGAGAAGCATTGCTAAGAGAAGACCTTCATGAAATCATAAGGCACATCAGAACAATTGGTAATCAGAGGAAAATAGATTATCCCATCATACTCATCTCCAATGGAAGACTCATGAATGAAGAACATCTCAAATTCTTCAAGGAAATGAATGTTCATCTTAGCATGAGCCTTCCTGGCTACCAATCATTTGAAGAGCATACTGGAGTTGATAATGCAGACTATGTGTTAGAATACTTTTCGAAAGCCAAAGAAATCGGCTTAGAATGCACAGCGAACATTACCGTTACGAGAAAGAACTATTATGAGTTGTTCGAGACCATATCGCTTGCCCTCATCAATGGTGCATCCGATGTTCTTCTCAACCGTTTTCTGCCCGGTGGGCGTGGTTTACAATACATGAATGAGCTAAGTCTCTCGATGGAGCAAATCAATGGAATGCTTGATACAGCGGAAAAGGTACTAACATTAGCTAATCGCTATGGAAATGTGGGTACAGAAATTCCGAAGTGCATCATAGCTTCAGCCGATTCGTACAAAAGAATGCATGTGGGGTATCTATGTGCTGCGGCAAAAGGTTTCTTCGTTATTGATCCAGCAGGACAGATAAGAACCTGCAATCATTCTCCTCACATCGTAGGAAATGTTTTCGAAGAACCTTGGATTAAGGATACTGATTATTGGAACAAATTTGCATTCCGCTCTTATCAGCCTACAGTCTGCAATGGATGTTCATCGGCTAAGAATTGTGATTGTGGATGCAGGGAAGTAACCAACATTCTAGGACTTGGCATCAATGGAATAGAGCCCAACTTAACTCTCAAGAAGCAATAGTTTCTCTATTAACATAGCTTGTTCACATTAATTATCGTTAAATCTGCATTTCACAAGCCATTCATTATCAGCAATAGTAACCTCAGGGAAACTGAGTAACCTAATCGTGCCTTCTTGCAAGTTTGGAAATAACTTACTACCTTTGCACCAGAAAAAGAGAAAAGCTCTCTTTAAGTTACTAATATTGATTATTGATTCTATACATTTCATCCAATCGATTGGACGGTTTTACTTTAATTTGTCCAATCGATTGGATGAAATTCCATTTTTCTAAAGTTTGAAGAAGCCTAATCTTTCTCCCCTAACCATTCTTCCAATACCTCGCAATACTCATCATTTTGCTCGGCAAATGGCATGTGTCGGGCTCCTACGAAGAGATGCCACTTGGAATCTTGGATACCATCATAAAGTGTCTTTGCTACCAATGGAGTGCAGAGGTCATTGGTTCCACTCATCACAAGGCATGGTACTTGTATCTCGCCCAAGCGGTCGGTGTAATCATAATCACGGAGCGTACCTGTAGGAGTGTATTCGTTTGGTCCCCATCCATAGAGATAAGCCTCAGCACCTGCACGCTTCTTTCGGCGAAGGCACTCTGGGCTGTCTTCCGTTACCTCTCCTGCACAATGCAAGAGCATGAAGTGTTCATTCGCCTTGGCATACGCCTCGCTCGAAAAGTCATCTTTCACCTCTGCCTCAGCAATGGCTTGCTGGTCTTCCTCCGACATAAACTTGATCATGCGATGCTGCTCGCTCGCCCATAGTTTGCTGCTCGAAAGGGTACTGCTAAGAATGGCCGACTTCACGCCCTTCGCTTTCTTCTCTATCAGATAGATGATGGCGAGCATGCCACCCCACGACTGTCCCAAGAGATGAAAATGGTCGATGTGGAGATAGTCGATGAGCGCACAGAGTTCGTTGAGCCAAGTCTCAGGAGTCCAGAGTTCGGGATGTCCCTCCACAAATGAGTTGCCACAGCCCAACTGGTCGTACATGATGACAGCTCTACCTGATTCCGCGACCCTATCCAATAGCTCGAAATAGTTGTGGGTACTGCCTGGTCCACCATGCAAGAGGATGATAGGACTCTTGCCCTCCTCTGTTTTACCTACGATACGATAATAAGTTTGATAGCCCATGAAGGGCATATAACCTTCCTTGATTTCCATTGTCTTCAAATGTTTTTATTGTTACCTAAACAGTGTTATCTAATTTTGCTGCTCCTATACCTTATTATATAGTCCCTCATTTTCCTTACGCAAGAACTCTGTCATTCGTTCCTTTGAAGGCACATTGAGTTGATACTTGGAGATAAACACGCTCTCGTCCAAATCGAGCAAGGAGTATTCTGCCATTTCTCGTCCTACTGCTGAGCAAAGGAGGATACCGATTGGGGGATTATCATCTGGCTGCATGATATTCTTGCGATAGTAAGCAAGCTTGCAAACCCAAGAACTCAAAGGTAAATGGCGACTTGATGTCAAGGGCGAGCGTATCTGTCTCAGCCTTGCCATCCACCAACTTAGCCAACGCCTCAGGCTTTTGACTCCATCCACTGCGGAAATAATAGTTGGAATCAATCTGGCGTTGCAATTCTCTGACACTCCAAGTGCCACGAATTGCCATCGTCTCATAGAAAGCACGCTCCAAAGGGTCAGTAATAGGGAGAATGGCAACTAAATGAGTAAAAGATATTTTCAATGTTGTCACACTATACTTCTTTTTACCAAGTCTTTCAGAAAGGCTTTTCAAAAGTTGCTCACCATACTTTGCTCTATCAGCTCCCTTCTGCTCATACTCCACAATATAATAGCCCGTCAACCAAGCCTTGGCTGTGACGTGGCGATTAATCACTAAGCGAGCATTGTTCTGCAATACATCTTGCGGTTGCTGAATATGGGCTACAAGACCATCGAAGTCATTGTTTTGCGCCATTTGAGTTTCATTATTCTTCATATTCGGTGGAGTTTTGGAAAGACATGTATATCACATTTATCATGTGCACTTATTACAATGTGCAAAAATATAAAAAATATGGCAATTAAACAAATATATCTTGCTTATTTTATCAAAAGAACTTAAATGATTTGGCAGTTTCAAGCTAATGCAATATCTTTGCAAACTGAAATAATCATGAAACCAAATAAAAATAGAATATATGTTTAGTGGAATCGTAGAAGAAATGGCCACAGTTGTGGCGATTAAGCAGGATAAGGAGAACATCGACTTTACCCTGAAATGTTCGTTCGTAGATGAACTCGGCATCGACCAGAGCGTGGCGCACAATGGCGTCTGCCTCACCGTGGTGGAAATCAAGGACGGTACCTACACCGTTACCGCCATGAAGGAAACCCTGGACAGAAGCAACTTGGGACTGCTGAAGGTGGGTGACAAGGTGAACGTGGAGCGCTCGATGATCATGAACGGCCGACTGGACGGTCATATCGTGCAGGGACACGTGGATGAAACCGCCAAATGCATCGCCATGAAGGATGCAGACGGCTCTACCTACTTCACTTTTGAGTATGAGCTTAACAAAGAGATGGCGCGTAAGGGATATTTCACCGTAGATAAGGGCAGCGTAACAGTAAACGGCGTTTCTCTCACCGTATGTGAGCCTACCGACAACACCTTCACCGTAGCCATCATCCCTTATACCCGCGAGAATACCAACTTCTGCAACATTGAGGTAGGAACCGTGGTGAATATCGAATTCGATATTCTCGGTAAGTACATCGCAAGACTCAAGAGCTTCGAATAAGAGGGTGTAAGCAAATTTTAGGCACGGATTACACGGATTACACGGAGATTTAAGACGATAATGCAAAAAACGCATTTATAATTTAAAGGAAAATCCGTGTAATCCGTGCCTAATCTATATACAGGGGAGATGATTCAACCACCCTCGCTACTTTCTTCTAATCGTCAAATCGATGGTTTCAGGATGCTTCTCCTTGAAATCCTTCACATCATCAACAACCAGTACCAGATAGCCGCCGCCACCTGCACCCGGCATCTTCCAGGCATGAACCTCAGGCAGGGCAGAATACCTATCTATAAATCCCTGCACACAACCCTGAATCATGGCTGGGAACATGGCAACCTGCGCATCAAACGAAGCCTTGAAGGCAGAGGCAAACGCAGCAAAATCCCTGTTGAGAATCGCATTCCAGCAATCATCGGCAGCCTTGGCAAGATTCTTCACCTTAACCTCGTTGATATCCTTGCCTTCAATCACAGAACAGCCCGGACGACGTGGCTCCATCGGAATCATGCAGACGTGGCTCTCTACCCAAGAGAGAACATCCTCGTCATCACAAGTCTCAAACTTATCAGGCCAGAAACGGTTGTCATAATGATGGCGCACCAAACCAGGCATGCAGATACCGATGGAATCCTGGGCACCGCTGATGATGCCGTCGCTGCGCTCCGGGTCGTTTTCGAAACAGAACACCAGTTTGGCAAGAATCTCAGGATTCATATCAGGCAACTTCACCGGCCATATCTTCTTAATCATGTTGCGAGTTGAAGTAGAAAGACCACAGCGTTCACGTACCTCGAAGGTAGGAATAAGCGACATGGTTATCGCCCAGCCAGGCGCATAGCAACTTACGTAAGGCTGGTCTATCCAGGTGCCCGCCAGGTCGAGACGGGTGGGAAGCTGGCAGGTAGAATCCTTGATATCCGTGCTCGAACGCGCCTTCAAGCCTTCGGCAGGCGTACGCTCCAGCACCACATACTCAATGCCACGCTCCTCGCAGAACTTGCGCTTGGTATCGTTGCTACCATCGGCATTCACCACAAAGATATCAGGCTTCACCATATCCACCGTAGGGATAAAGTCCATAATGCCATCCCCCTGGTTGATGTAGGCATCCTTCACATATTTAATAGACTTCACCATGAAGAGACGCTCCTGTTCAGGATAGAACGTCTTATGGTGCTTATAGCCAAGAATCGTCTGGTCGGAACCGATACCAACGTATAGGTCGCCATACTGAGACGCCTGGCGGAAAAACTCAACGTGGCCGCTGTGCAACAAGTCATAACAACCACTTACAAAAACTTTCTTCATTATTTTTAGCTACTTTTCTTTATTAACATTCAACAAAGACTAAAGTCTTTCGGCTACAAAACTACAACTTTTCTTTCATTATTCCAAGAAAAACCTGCACAAATATTCTTTTTTGGGCACAAACCAACCCTTTTTGTGCATTTTTATAAAGAAATATTTGTATAACACACAAAAAAGTGTTACTTTTGCCGACGTGTTTTGTCCCAAATTGAACATTGGAAAGTGAAGAAGAGGGCATCCAAGCGCCCTACAACCGAACTCGAAAACGCCCAACTTGAGTACCGAGCACTAACAACTTAAAGGAAATTATAACAATAACCATTTATTAATATGAGTTTAAAAATCGTTGTACTTGCCAAGCAAGTACCTGACACAAGAAATGTGGGTAAGGATGCGATGACAGCCGAAGGCACCGTAAACCGTGCAGCTCTTCCAGCCATCTTCAATCCTGAAGATTTGAACGCATTGGAGCAGGCTCTCCGTTTGAAGGAGCAGAATCCAGGTTCTACAGTTGGAATTTTGACCATGGGTCCTCCACGTGCTGGCGAAATCATCCGCCAGGGTCTCTATCGTGGTGCAGATACAGGTTGGTTGCTCACCGACCGTCTCTTTGCTGGTGCTGATACTTTGGCTACTTCTTATGCCCTTGCTACAGGTATCCAGAAGATTGGTGACGTTGACATCGTAATCGGTGGTCGCCAGGCTATCGATGGTGATACTGCTCAGGTGGGTCCTCAGGTGGCTCAGAAGTTGGGATTGAACCAGGTTACCTATGCAGAGGAAATCCTCAAGGTAGAGGATGGCAAGGCTACTATCCGCCGCCTCATCGATGGTGGTGTTGAGACCGTAGAGGCTCCATTGCCATTGGTTATCACCGTAAACGGCAGTGCTGCTCCATGTCGTCCTTGCAACGTGAAGCTCGTAATGAAATATAAATACGCTACCTGCCCTATGGAGCGAAAGGGCGATGAGCCTTGGGCTAACCTTTATGAGGAGCGCCCTTACCTGACTCTGAACCAGTGGAGCGTTGCCGATGTGGATGGCGACCCTGCACAGTGCGGTTTGAGCGGTTCTCCTACCAAGGTGAAGGCCGTGAAGAACATCGTGTTCCAGGCTAAGGAAAGCAAGACCCTGACCAGCAGCGATGAGGACATCGACGGACTGATGAAGGAATTGTTGAACGAAAGTATTATCGGATAATCATCGAAGGATGATTCAGACTCCGATTCATTTAAAAATGCTTTATTAAAAAAGACAATGAACAACGTATTTGTATATTGCGAGGTAGAAGGCACAACCGTTGCCGAAGTATCTCAGGAATTGCTCACCAAGGGTCGTAAGCTCGCCAACCAGCAGGGCGTGGAGCTCCATGCCATCGTGGCAGGTACCGGCATCAAGGGCCAGGTAGAAGATCAGATTCTCCCTTATGGTGTAGATAAATTATTTGTTTTCGATGCTGAGGGATTGTTCCCATATACTTCAGCTCCACATACCGACATTCTCGTCAACCTCTTCAAGGAGGAGAAGCCTCAGATTGCATTGATGGGTGCCACCGTTATCGGTCGCGACCTCGGTCCGCGTGTTTCTTCTTCATTGACCAGCGGTTTGACTGCCGACTGTACAGAGCTCGAGATTGGTGATTACGACGACAAGAAGAGCGGCAAGCACTACGAGGGTCTGCTCTATCAGATTCGTCCAGCTTTCGGCGGTAACATCGTGGCTACCATCGTAAACCCAGACCACCGTCCACAGATGGCTACAGTCCGTTCCGGCGTGATGCAGAAGAGCATCTACGAGGGTGAGTGCAAGAAGGAAGTGGTTTATCCAGAGGTAAGCAAGTATGTTCCTGCTGAGGATTTCGTAGTAAAGGTACTCGACCACCACGTTGAGGCTGCCAAGCACAACCTGAAGGGTTCTGCCATCGTTGTAGCCGGCGGTTATGGTGTAGGAAGCAAGGAAGGTTTCGACCAGCTCTTCGAGTTGGCTCATCTCCTCCATGGCGAGGTTGGTGCTTCGCGTGCTGCCGTAGATGCAGGCTGGGTAGATCACGACCGTCAGATTGGTCAGACTGGTGTTACTGTTCATCCTAAGGTTTATATCGCCTGCGGAATCTCTGGTCAGATTCAGCACATCGCCGGTATGCAGGATTCAGGCATCATCATCTCTGTAAACAACGATCCTGATGCTCCAATCAACAAGATTGCCGACTACGTTATCAACGGCAATGTTGAGGATGTGGTTCCTAAGCTCATCAAGTACTACAAGCAGAATTCTAAGTAATCTGCATTACACATTATTTAAATAAGAAAAGTAAAATGGCTAATTACTATAGTGATCACCCTGAGATTGAATTTCATCTCAATCACCCATTGATGAAGCGTGTTGTTGACTTGAAGGAGCGCAACTACGCAGAAAAAGATCAGTTTGAAGATGCTCCTGTCAACTACGAGGATGCCATCGAGAACTACAAGCGATTGCTGGATATTACCGGCGATGTAGCTGCTAACATCATCGAACCAAACTCTGAGGATGTTGACCTCGAAGGTCCACACCTTGAGAACGGCCGCATGATTTATGCCAGCAAGACATTCGAGAATCTCGATGCTACCCGCAAGGCTGGCCTCTGGGGCTTGTCAATGCCTCGTCGTTACGGCGGTTTGAACCTGCCTAACGCCATCTTCTCTATGGCTTCTGAAATCATCGCTGCAGCTGATGCAGGCTTCCAGAACATCTGGTCGCTCCAGAGCTGTATTGATACGCTCTATGAGTTCGGTTCTGAGGAGCAGCGCCAGAAGTACATTCCTCGCATCTGCGCTGGCGAGACCATGAGTATGGACTTGACTGAGCCTGATGCAGGTTCTGACTTGCAGCGCGTGATGCTGAAGGCCACACAGGATGAGGACGGCACATGGCGTCTGAACGGTGTGAAGCGTTTCATCACCAATGGTGACTCAGACATCCACCTGGTTCTGGCTCGTTCAGAGGAAGGTACCAAGGATGGTCGTGGTCTTTCTATGTTCATCTACGACAAGCGCGATGGTGGCGTAACAGTCCGTCACATCGAGCACAAGTTGGGTATTCACGGTTCTCCTACCTGCGAGTTGGTTTACAAGAATGCCAAGGCAGAGCTTTGCGGTAACACCCGTCTTGGATTGATCAAGTATGTGATGGCTCTGATGAACGGTGCCCGTCTGGGTATTGCAGCTCAGAGTGTAGGTGTTGAGCAGGAGGCTTACAACGAGGGCTTGGCTTATGCCAAGGAGCGTGCTCAGTTTGGTGAGAAGATCATCAACTTCCCAGCCGTATACGACATGCTTTCAAGAATGAAGGCTAAGTTGGATGCAGGTCGTTCACTCCTTTACTGCTGCGCTCGCTACGTAGATATCTACAAGGCTTTGGAAGACATCGCCCGCGACACTAAGCTCACTCCAGAGGAGCGTCAGGAGATGAAGAAATACACCCGCTTGGCTGATGCATTTACTCCATTGGCAAAGGGTATGAACTCTGAGTATGCTAACCAGAATGCATACGATGCCATCAGCATCCACGGTGGTTCTGGTTTCATCATGGAATACAAGTGCCAGCGCCTGTTCCGTGACGCCCGCATCTTCTCTATCTACGAGGGTACTACTCAGCTTCAGGTTGTTGCAGCCATCCGCTACATCACCAACGGTACTTATCTCAGCATCATCAAGGAGATGTTGGAGAGCGAGGTATCAGATGATTTGAAGCCATTGAAGGCTCGTGTGGCTAAGCTCGTAGACCTTTACGAGGCTGCCATCAACAAGGTGAAGGAAGCAAACGACCAGGCAGTTCACGACTTCCTGGCCCGCCGTCTCTACAATATGACTGGCGACATCGTAATGTCTCTCCTCATCCTCGATGATGCTACCAAGGCACCAGAGATGTTCCAGAAGAGTGCCAACGTATATGTTCGCATGGCAGAGGAGGAAGTTCTTGGCCATTCAGCATACATCCAGAACTTCAAGGCAGAAGACTTGGAGAGTTTCAAGGCATAAGCTTCAATAACAATATAATAAGAAAGTCCGTGGGAAAACAAATTACCACGGACTTTTTTATTTTATTTTTTCTTCTTTGTTTTACTTCGAGTCATTGAAGGATCTGCTATATACTTTTGTTGTGGATGATTAATCATCTCCGGAATCCAATAAAAGAGCTGATTGTTTTCCAACAGAACCTTAATATTCTTATTTTTGAATGACTTTGAATTTCTATGTAGCAATACAGAAAGATCATCCATACTTAAAGGAATAATAGAACACATATCAACCACCAACTTGTTCAGAACATCTTTAGGAACCCTTTTCCCGACCTCATCAATTCTCTTTTTTATATCATCAGGCAACAGAAGCAACAATTCTTCCCGATTTACACCTTGGTACCTTTCTCCAAAGGTACCAACCTCACCTTGGTACCTTTCTTCAAAAGCTTGGTACCTTTCGTTCTCACCTTGGTACCTTTCGCCCAATATACCATGCTGAGGTAGTAACCTTTCGCCCTGAGGTGGTATCTTTTCATCTTGAGGTAGTAACCTTTCGTTCTGAGGTCGTAACCTTTCTCCTAAGGATACCACCTTGGAGGTTCTTATATAGTAAGTGTTACGACCTTGCCCTTTCTTCTCTATGAATCCAAGATCGCAAAGCTTATGAATCTCCAAGCGTGCACGGGCATGAGTAATCGAAGAATCCAGCTGGCGATAAGTAGCATTATCTATCGCACCCACTTCTCTCACGAAGACTAGAGCCAACTTCTGCTCATTCATCAAGCCAAACTCGGCATATTGAGCCAACCACTCCATATTCTCCTTGCTGAGGAAATGATGGAGCAGAAGTCTTGCCGTAAACTTATTCGCTTCATGGTTCGACTCAAAAGTCGGCGGCATCAAGCCTGCCTCCTTCATCAATCTGCGCATCGCACCAATACCAGTACCCTTAGTCTCAGCAAGATTCGTATCATGGAAAATCTCACTGATTCTTGGATTGCGAAGCATAGAGCCTGGCTCTCCCCAATCATCCTGAGGTTTCAGAGAATAGCCTGGGTTGTGAATCTCAATACGATTGGAATAGCGGATAATCTGAATCGGCTGATTCACTCGATTAGAACGATGAATATACGAATTGACTATCGCCTCACGTAATACCTTATTGGGAAGAATCGCTGGTGTAGATGCCTGCATGGAATCTTTCTTCAGTTCAAAGCCTTTTGGCAGGTCATCCATCACAGCACTACATGCCTTGTTTACCATGAGGATTAATGGTCCGCGCATATCAATAGTTTGCTCAAAGCGATTATCGCCATCAGCTAACCATTGATTGCCAGAAATTCTAATGTAATCAACTCTGAAAGAAGGAACCAAACGACGAAGCGACATTTGTTTTCCAAAAACCAAGAGCCCCGTATAAGTCAAATCATATCCACCTTGCTTATTCTTCTTAATAGCTCCTAATGCCCTCAGTAAATCGACATCATCCAGAGTCAGCTCTTCAGCATCAGGATTCACTTCCTTGCGAAGTTTACGATAGAAGTTGAGTGCATTCTCATCTATATCATCAAGATCTGCATCATCTACAATACAACTATCATAGGTATCAGCAGATTGATAGAAAAGATACATATCCTCTTCTGAGCATTTTTCATCAGAAGGACCAATACGACGAAACGCCCCCTCAGGCAAACCACGCTTGGCAAAATACGCAGGCTTCTGACTCTCAGGTAACTCTTCTATTTTGACAACAATAACGGTCTTACCCAAATATTCCTCCACATTAATAATCGGGCGAATACGGACATTGAACATAGAGTTACACATAGCGACAAAATCAGATTGAATCTTGTCAGTATTCTCTATATTCTCAGGCTCATAAATAGGCCTGCCGTCTTCAGCTATTCCGGTACGCTTGGCACCTAAAAGCAGATAGCCACCGCACAGACCTGGCTCGTTGGCAAAAGCACAAACCGTTTCCATCATGCTCTTGCCAACAGCCGATGCCGACTTGGCCTCTATTCTTCTATTTTCATCAAAGCTATTTAGCTCTGCAAATAATTCCTTCGCTGTCTTCATTTTATATGTTTTTTATGTTGCAATACCAGCTTAATTTATAAGCCAGCTTGCTATTATTGGCGGTAAAGTTAGGTATTTTTTTGCATTTTTGCAAGAAAAAAGAAATATTTCTTCGATTTATAGAAAAATTATCTTTTAATCATAGGGATTTTCCCTTCTACTTTAGGGAATCCTTCTCTTTTTATTTCAAAAGAAAGCTGTACTTTTGCAACCATAAAACAATATAATAACTTATAAAAACAGTTTAGCTTATGAAAAGGAATGATTGGATGGCGCTCATCGCCACAACCATATTGATGTTTGCCGTATGCCTCTCGGCTTCGGCTAAAGGAAAAAGAAACGTAGAGCGCGGAATGACCAAACAAGAAGTGATTGCCATCTTGGGAGAGCCTAAGCTCACCAGTTTCGACATGTTTGGGGACAAATGGGAATATGCCAAATATAATAATCTGTTTGGAGATTCCAAGTATATCACGGTCTTCTTCGACAGAAACGGAAAGGTTGTGCAGTACGATACAAGAATCATAGAACCCAACAGCCAGACATCGAATGTACAGCAGTCACACCCAACTCCACCCCTCTACGATGGAAG
>SKEU01000885.1_pt1 | contig 17012 bp, 19 predicted proteins | sample 4819571 | NCBI WGS metagenome assembly SKEU01 (sample SAMN11008801, study PRJNA524170) | human gut metagenome | biome: Human fecal sample; material: Feces; isolation source: fecal sample from pouch patient p8, p16 | host: Homo sapiens | place: Israel: Tel-Aviv | collected 2015-06-23
CAATCCACAGCATCTTAAATATCATAGTCGAACCTGTAGAAAAGGTAAAGAAAAGACTATGACTTAATAGTAATAAAGACCTTGGAGAGGGTCTCTAAACACTACTACTATATAATACGAGGAAAAATACAGTATGCAGGAGTACATGGAACATTAGAATTGAATGGGGAAAAATCATTTCGTGGTGATGTGGAAGGAAATAATAAATCATATGGAGTGAATTTAAGGAATGAAAAATCGACAAAGCTAGTTGTATTAGAAGCAGTGATTGATTTAATGAGTTATTTTGAAATTCAAAATAAAATGAAGGGATCATGTGAAGAAAATCTTCTGGCTCTTGGAATGTTAGCTGATCTTCCACTGGAAACATTTTTGAAGGAAAATTCACAGATTAGAGAAATTATATTTGCTTTAGATCATGATGAAAAAGGACAAGAGGCAACAGAAAAATTAATAAAAAAGTATCAGCAAAGAGGATTTGAAGTATGTAAATATCAATATCCAGAACAATATAAGGATATAAATGATTACTTAAAACTGGGGTTTCAGGGGCGTAAGAGTCCCCTGACAAGAGGGCGTTTGTAATACATTTGGAAGGAACTTCTAAATGTATTACAAAATGCGTATCTTGCCAGTTATATTGCTAAGCAGAGTGTGTGTATTACAAAATGCGTAAGGAAAGATTGCTTTTCTATGTGAGGAAAGCTGAAAAAGAAAGGAATCAGGAATGAAAAAATGGATATATAATGTGTTGTTTATTTTATGTGTTGTAGTTGTTGTGTATGCAACATTGAAAATCTATAACCAGAAAGAAGAATATAAGAAAGCAGAAACAGAATATGAGCAGCTACAAAAGAAAGAAAAAAACATAGATTTTGGAGAACTGAAAAAACTTAATAAAGATATCGTTGCATGGATAAAAATTCCAGGAACAAGAATTAATTACCCTATTGTACAAGGAAGTGATGATGAAGAATATATACATCGGACATTTTTAATGAAAAGAAATTCTTCAGGAGCTATTTTCTTGGAAGCAAAGTGTAAAAAGGATTTTACATCAGAAAATAATATTATTTATGGACATCACATGAGGAATGGAACGATGTTTGCGGATTTGGTGAAATTACGAGATCAAAGATTTGTTAAAAAGCACGACTTGATTCGATTATATCTTCCAGAAAAAACAATAGATCTCACGATTGTATCTGCATATGCTGGAAAGATCCAAAGGATACCAATCACCTTTAAATCCAAAGAAGCTAAGGAAAAATGGGAAAATAAGATCAAAAATCGAAGTGAGATTATTTCATGTAAAAAGTTAGAAGGAAGAATTTATACATTTGTAACTTGCAGCTATGAAAGGGAAAACAACAGAACCTATGTATATGCAATCGAAAGGAAGAATAAGAAATGAAAGAAAAACAACCATATGAAAAACCAAAGATGACATTTATAGAAAATCAATCAGAAAGAAGAAAAAACTTAAAAAAAGAAAAAATTGTACCAGTACGTTTTACAAACTGGCAGTATGAATATTTGCAAAATGAAGCAAGAGAACATGGCTATGGAGCAAATATATCGGGATACATTAGGAGTCAGGTACTTGTAGATCATGCAACACCGCAACTGTCGAAAGAAATTAGAAAATGTGAATATCAGATTAATAGAATTGTAAATAACATTAAGCAGTGTAAGAACAGCATCTATGTGACAAAAGAAGAACAGAAAATATTACAAGAATACATAGAAAAAATATATATGGCTCAACAACAATGCTATGGAAAATATCATACCTATTCCAAAGATAATCAGGAGAAATTGGTAGAACTAGAGAAGGAGCTAAAGGCAATTGGATATGAAATTTTTGATATTTTAAATGATATGTTACTCGGAAAAATTACGATATATCAAAAAGAAATCTTAATTGAAAAATTGAAATTAGTTGAAAAATTTCTAAATACATGAAAATTGAGAGTAAAGTAAAGAATTATTTTTGATTGGAGATACATAACTATGGCAATTTCAAAATTGATGCATATGAAAGAAACGGCAGGTAATCCATCCAGACATTTAAAGAGAGCCATCGAATATATTATGAATCCTGAAAAAACGAATGATCAAAAGTACGTGAAAGTAAATCAGGTATTGCATGTAAACAAAATTAATTCAGAGCAGATTTATGAAAGAATGTTACATACGAAAAGAATCTTTGGCAAGGAATGGGGTAGACAGGGATATCATTTTATTATCAGTTTTGCAGATCAGGATCATATAACACCAGAAGAAGCCGTTCAAATTATTGATGAAATCCAGAGAGAATACTTAAAAGATGCCTATGAATGTGTCTATGCGATTCATGATAATACGGAACATTTGCATGGACATTTGATCTTTAATTCAATTGATTGCGTGAAAGGCATGAAATATCATTACAAAAAAGGAGATTGGGAAAAGGATATTTTGCCATGTGTGAATAAGGTATGTAAAAAATGGGGATTGAAGGAATTACGGTTAGAGGAAAGAGTAGATCAAGAACGATATGGAGAGCATAAGAATAAATGGGATGATTTCTTAAGAGCAGAGATTGATGATATGATCCAAGAAGTAAGCACGTACCAGGAGTTCTTACTAGAGCTGACGAAAAGAGATTATGAATGGAAAGATGGAAAATATCTATCAATCTGCCCTAAAAAGATGGAAAAGAAACGTTTTCGAAGAACAGCTCAATTAGGAGAAGAGTATACAAAAGAACGTTTAGAGCAAAGAATATATGAAGAGAAGAAAAGGAAAAGAACAGAATATAAGATACAGAATCAACGTAAATATAAGAAAAAGTCCAATGTGAATGTCCAAGGAATACAAAAAAGAATTATATTATTTATTTGGCGTGGACAAAAATATAAAAATGATCGATCCAGAAATTCAGATCGATCATTTTATTATGATCAAAAGAAATATATTCGACAGGCAATGTATTTACAATCCAGAGGATATTATAAAAAATCACAGATTGTACAAAGAAATCAAGAATTATGGAAATTGGAGAAAGAAGCACAAAAAATAAGAAAAAAGATTTATAACCAGAAGCAAAAAACAAAAAATATACAGGAAGAAAAGATATCAGCTGATGAGCAACTAAAGGCAAATAATGAATTAAAAAGAATAAATAAGGTATTGAAAGATATTCGGAAAGAAAAACAAATGACATATAGTATTATGAGAGAAATAGAAAATAAAAAACAAAAAAATAAAGAGAAAGAGCTTTCAAAAAAATAAATTTTACAGAAAGATATTTAAAAAACTTATTTTAATTATACAAATATGTTTCACCTTTTCACAAATAAAATCTTTAAAAATATATAGAGTTTATAACATTTGAGGAGGGAATTATGAAAATTAAATTTGAGGAAGCAATTAAAATTGCAGGGAAGGAATACATTCAAAAGTTTTTAAGACAGGAGCATAAAGAAGCAAAATTATCTATAAGATTTCAAGTAAAAATGTGGTGGATCTTTCAGAAGGAAAAATATGGGCAGTAAGCACAGGTAGCTGGTTCTGGATAGGAACATGAAGTGCAGGAAAATACAAAGAAAAATCAGAGGGAAGTATAGAAAAGTTTAGCAAATTTACAGTAGTAGAATAAAGAATAGCAGGGCAAGGAAAGTATTTCCTGCCCTGTTTTTGAGATTGCGAAAAAATATTCTTTTAATATAGAATTTTTGTTTCGATGTAAAACAGAGAGAAAATATGGTATACTATAAAAAAGTTTATTGCAAATGAAACGAGGTGTTTTTTTGGACAATCATAAGAAATATGTACTGTGGATGATTGATATAGCAAAATTACTGGCAGTTGTTTGTGTGGCAACGCTGCTTGGAATATTGTTTGTAAAAGTAGGATTTCCCGAAACAAACATTGTTGTAATCTATATTTTTGCGGTACTTTTAGTGGCACGTTTTACAAAAGGATATTTTTATGGAATTCTGTCCTCAGTCGTGTGTCTTTTATGTTTTAATTATTTTTTTACGGCACCTTATCATACTCTGGCAGTCAAGGATCCGAGCTACATGATAACCTTTTGTATCATGTTGATTACTGCACTGATTACCAGTGCACTTACGACAAAGGAAAAGTTGATGACTGTGGAAGCTACCAGAAAAGGTATGGAGAGTCAGGTACTCTATATGCTTTCCAGCAAACTTTCTGATGCAACAGATATCGAAGCTGTCATAAAGATAGCGGTGGAGAGTATGAGCAGATTGTTACAGGTAAATGTAGGATGTATCTATGTAGGAGAGCAGGCAGAACCAATCTATATTCAGCAGCTTGAAAAAGAGCAGCTCCATAGAAGTGTTACAGACGTTGATGAAATCCGTAGAAAATTTACAAATCTACGAACAGAATATCTGGAGAATGAGGAAAGCTGGACATTTCCGGTCAACGGACAGAACAGACTTCTGGCAGTTATCATGATTGACAGAAAGGTATCAGAAGAAGAACTTTCCTCGAATAAGAAACTGATTCATTCCATGATTGAAAATATTTCTTTTGCATTGGAACGTATTGAGATTACCATTGAAAGAGTAAGAGACAGACAACGGATGGAACGAGAAAGAGATAGAGCAAATCTCCTCAGGGCAATTTCTCATGATTTGCGCACACCTCTTTCCGGAATTATGGGTTCTGCGGAAATGTTAATGGATATGACCGAAAAGGGTGATAATCGCCAGAAACTTCTAAAAGGCATATATCAGGATGCGGACTGGTTGAAATCATTAGTGGAAAATATACTAAGTTTGACAAGATTGCAGGATGGAAAGATATTAGTACATAAAGAAATGGAGGCACTGGAAGAGGTTATTGCATGTGCGGTGGCACACATAGAAAAAAATTATCCGGAAAGGGAAATACAGGTTGAGATACCGGAAGATTTTAGAATGGTTCCCATGGATGCGAAGCTGATTGAACAAGTAATCACCAATCTATTGGATAATGCGGTAAAGCATACTACCTGTGAGGAGGCAGTTACAGTCTGTGTAAGCTATTTGCCTGACAAGGCACAGGTGACAGTCAAGGACGAAGGAGAAGGGATTGCGAAAGAGGATGAAGGAAATCTGTTCCAGATTTTTTATACCTCAAGGACAAGAGCTGCCGATGTCAGAAAGGGGATTGGGCTTGGACTTACAATCTGCGAAACAGTTGTGAATGCTCACGGGGGAACGATTACCGGAAGAAACAGGGAAGATGGTAAGGGTGCTGAGTTTATCTTTACACTGCCATTATAAAGAAAGGAAGAAAGCCAATGATTCAGGAAAAAATACTTGTGGTAGAGGATGACATACAAATTCAGAATTTTATGGTATATACACTTGAAAACGCCGGATTTGAAGTTGCGGCGGTGCCTAGTGGAAAAGAAGCTATTGAATGTATGATAAGAAAAGATATAGACTTAATCCTGCTTGATCTGGGGCTGCCGGATATGGACGGCATGGATGTTTTACACAAGGTTAGAGAATGGTCCGGTGTGCCAATTATTATCGTGTCAGCAAGGGACCAGGATAAAGAGAAGGTAACTGCTCTTGACGATGGGGCAGATGATTATTTGACCAAGCCTTTTTCAGCTACAGAGCTGATGGCAAGAATCAGGGTTGCCTTAAGACATTATTACCGGATGAATCAAAAGGAAGAGATAGAAAAGCCGGATGATGCTGTTTACACCAATGGAGAAATTTGTTTGGATAATGGAAAACATATGGTATATAAAAGCGGACAGGAGATACATCTGACGCCAATGGAATATAACCTTTTGTATCTATTTATGAGAAACCCGGGTAAAGTGCTGACATACCATACAATTCTTCAAAAAATCTGGGGAGATGGTTATAGTAATGATACACAGGTCTTACGTTCTGTTATGGCATCAACCAGAAGAAAGATTGAGAATAATTCTGCAAAACCGGAGTATCTACTGACAGAAATCGGTATTGGTTACTACATGAGGGAAAGAGACGAATAAAGAGAAGGCATGGATAGAAAAGCAGACGGAGATGTTTCAGGAAGTTGATACACCGAAACAGTTGCTGTTATGGATTATGGAGCATATGATAGAAGAGGATACATTGTATTTTTCTCATATGGAGTCTGAGCTAGACAAACTGGAAGAGAAAATAAGTGGGGGAGCAGGAAGGAATAATAATTTTTTTGCATCACTGACAAAGCATAGGCAAAAACTTTCTGAGTTTAATATTTATTATGAACAGTTGATAGACATTGCAGAATTGTTTAGTACCTGTGATTTTTATCAATCTGAACAGGATACACAAGGTTGGGATAGATTTATGCACCGTGTGGAACAATTGCAAAATCATGTACATCTTCTTCGTGAAAATGTGCTCCAGATACGTGAACTGTATCAATCAATGCAGGATGCACGTCAAAATAAAATTATGGCTGTAATTACCATTGTCACAACTATTTTTCTTCCACTTACATTGATTACAGGCTGATATGGAATGAATTTTGTATACATGCCGGAGCTGCAATGGCGGTATGGATATTTTGCTGTGATAATGATATCACTCATCATTGTAATAGCAGAAATCATATATTTTAAAAAGAAAAAATTCTTTTAATCTAAAAAAAGCAGATAACCTTAAGCTAATATGTTTTAAGGTTATCTGCTTTTTTCACATCATTTTTACACATGGTTACCATTCTCACAGAATTCTCACATGGCATAAGGCAATTCCCACACTATTCTGACAAGAGAAAAATTATAATACAGGTAAAGCAAAGGAGGAATGTGAAATGAGTCATACATTGGAAGAAAGATGCAGGCAGTTGATGATACAAAGAAAATTTGAACAATGTCAGAAAAAAATAGAAACAGCTATGGCAGAAAATCCTCATTGTGCAATTCCGCATAATTTGATGGGGATTTTATTGGAGAAGGAATCCAATCATGTACTTGCCATGAAGCATTTTCGTGCTGCTTATGCATTAGATCCTACTTATGTTCCTGCACGGTATAACATGGAACAGTATGCGCAGATGTATCCGACAGGAAAATGTGCCTTTACGGAAGAGGATTGCCCGGTTAAAAATGATCAGCAGTTCGAATTGGTCTATGATGAGCATCATTTTGCTCATCTGGTACGAAAGTAAAGATATAATGCAATAATTTAAAAGATCTTAATATAGGAACGTGCCTTCTTAATACACGTTTAAATTTGTAACAGATATACTTGGTACAAAATAAAATTTAGACATAAGGAGGCATTTTTATGGATAAGAGAGAAATGATTGGTCAAATAAGAATGTGTATTGATAAATCACAATATGAAAAGGGGATAAAGATAGCTGAGAAGGCAATTGGAATTATGCCAACATCTCCGGTAGTTCACAATCTAATGGGAGTTTTGCTTGAAAATCAGAATCTTCATGTGCAGGCGATACAACAATATAAGGTGGCATGCGAATTGGATATGTCTTATGAACCTGCGCATCATAATCTTGAACGGTATGGAATCTTCTTTCCTTTGCATAATTGTGCATATTGTAAAGAAAAAATATCTTTATAGATTCTTTAAACGGATGAGGAAGCTCTTAACAGATATTTAAAAAGCAATGTGGTACTATTTTTTCTTGAAAAAGGAGGTCATAGAAAATGAATATTATTACAGGATTCATAGGAGTATGTGCAGTAGCACTATTAATTTACTACTTTGTGATTTTAATGAAAGGAGACAAAAAATAATGGGAACATTCATACAGTATATTGTTTATTTGGCTGTACTGATACTTTTAGCAATTCCTTTGGGAAAGTATATCAGCAAAGCGATGAATGGGGAAAAGGTCTTTTTAACAAAAATTCTGTCCCCCTGCGAGAGAGGAATTTACAAGATATTACATATTGATCCTGACGAAGATATGTCATGGAAAAAGTATTTGGCAAGCGTTGTAGTTTTTTCAGCAATTGGATGTTTTGTGTTATTTGTTTTACAGATGGCACAGAAATTTTTGCCATTGAATCCACAGCATATTGATGGAATGAGCTGGGATTTATCATTAAACACAGCAGTTAGTTTTATGACAAATACGAACTGGCAGGCATACAGTGGAGAGTCACAGCTTTCCTACTTATCACAAGCACTTGGACTTACCGTACAAAACTTTGTTACACCAGCAACAGGTATTGCAGTTTTATATGCTTTAATCCGTGGATTTACAAGAGTTAAGGGAAAAGGAGTTGGAAACTTCTGGAGAGATTTAACCAGGTCTACATTATATGTTTTGATGCCTTTATCTTTTGTAGTTGCTCTTGTTATTGCATCACAGGGCGTACCACAGACAATGAAAGCAGCAGAAAGTGTTGAACTCATGGAGCCGGTTGCTTTTGATGCTGATGGCAATTACATAGAAAATGCAGAAATTGATTTAGAGAATAACATTATCACATTAGATGGTAAAGTTGTAGAAGATGCGCAGATTGTCACAGAAGAAATCGTACCTCTTGGATTAGCTGCAAGCCAAGTGTCAATTAAACAGCTGGGTACGAATGGTGGAGGTTATTTTGGAGTGAACTCTGCTCATCCGCTGGAAAATCCAAACTGGTTTTCAAATTTGTTTGAAATGCTTTCTTTGTTGCTAATTCCGGCAGCATTATGTTTTACTTTTGGACGTGAAGTAAAGGATAAAAAACAGGGAATTGCTGTATTTATGGCAATGTTTATTATGCTTGTTGCAGCAATGACAATTACAGGAATAAACGAGCAGTCAGCTTCCACAGTTCTGACAGAAAATGAATGCGTAGATACATCTACTGTCAATCAATCTGGCGGTAACATGGAAGGAAAAGAAACCCGTTTTGGTATAGGTTCATCTGTTACATGGGCAACTTGGACGACAGCGGCTTCCAACGGTTCTGTAAACTCCATGCATGACAGTTATACACCTCTTGGTGGAATGGTTACTATGCTTCTCATGCAGTTAGGTGAAGTAGTATTTGGAGGAGTTGGATGTGGATTGTATGGAATGCTAGGATTTGCAATTTTGACAGTGTTTATTGCAGGACTGATGGTAGGGCGTACACCAGAATATCTTGGAAAGAAGATAGAACCGTATGAGATGAAATGGGCAGTGCTTGTGTGCCTTGCAACACCTATTGCAATTCTGGTATTTAGTGGTATCGCAGCAATCGTTCCTTCTGTAGCAGACAGCCTGAATAATATGGGAGCACATGGCTTTTCAGAAATGCTTTATGCTTATTCATCAGCCGGAGGAAATAATGGTTCCGCATTTGCAGGTTTTGGTGCCGACACGCCATTCCTTAATCTGACACTTGCCGCAACGATGCTGATCGCAAGATTTCTTCCAATTACGGGTATTCTTGCAATTGCAGGAAGTATGGTACAGAAAAAGAAACTGGCAGTAACCGCAGGTACTTTATCAACCAGCAATGGAATGTTTGTATTCCTGCTAATCGTTATTGTTTTGCTTATTGGTGCACTTAGTTTCTTCCCGGTACTTGCACTTGGACCAATCGCTGAATTCTTGGGTTGATAGGAGGAATTAAAAATGGCAGAAAAACAAAAAAGCGCCCTTTCCGATAAGAAAATGGTAATAAGGGCTATAAAGGATTCTTTTATAAAATTAAAACCAAAAACGCAGGCAGGTAATCCGGTAATGCTTTTGGTTTATATATCAGCGGTCTTAACGACTGTACTTTGGTTGATTTCATTGATTGCAGGGATAGGAGATGCAGATATAGGATATACTGGTGCAATCGCAGTCATTCTTTGGTTTACAGTTTTGTTCGCAAATTTTGCGGAAGCTATTGCAGAGGGCAGGGGAAAGGCACAGGCGGATTCCCTCAGAAAAGCAAAAAAGGATGTAGAAGCACATAAAATCCCGGCACCGGATAAAAAGGAAAAAGTTGAAGTTGTATCCTCTGCGAAATTAAAAAAGGGTGATTATGTCATTGTAAAAGCAGGAGAACAGATTCCGGGAGATGGCGAAGTAGTAGATGGTGCAGCATCGGTAGATGAAAGTGCTATTACCGGTGAGTCTGCTCCGGTTATACGTGAAAGTGGTGGTGACCGTAGTGCAGTAACAGGTGGTACTACAGTATTGTCAGATTGGATTATAGTAAAAATTACAAGTGAAGCAGGCGAAACCTTTATGGATAAGATGATTGCTATGGTAGAAGGAGCGAACCGTAAAAAAACACCAAATGAAATCGCACTGCAGATTTTTCTTATGGCATTAACAATTATATTTATTTTAGTTACATTATCACTTTATACATATTCTGTTTTTTCAGCAAAACAGGCAGGAATTCCAAATCCTACTTCAGTCACAACGTTAGTTGCCTTATTAGTTTGTTTAGCACCAACAACAATCGGAGCTTTACTCTCTGCAATTGGTATTGCAGGTATGAGTCGTTTGAATCAGGCAAATGTTCTGGCTATGAGTGGACGAGCAATTGAAGCAGCAGGCGATGTAGATATTTTGATGTTGGATAAAACAGGTACAATTACACTTGGTAACAGATGTGCAGATTCTTTTATACCGGTAGACGGAAATTCCGAGCAGGAGTTAGCAGATGCAGCGCAGCTATCATCTTTAGCAGACGAGACACCGGAAGGTCGAAGCGTGGTAGTGCTTGCAAAAGAAAAATTCGGAATTAGAGAGAGAAGTCTTTCTGAAAAGGGCATGGAGTTTGTCCCATTTACAGCGGTAACACGTATGAGTGGAGTAAATTATGACGGCTGTGAAATCAGAAAAGGAGCTACGGATGCGATCAAAGAATATGTAATAAAAGGAGGAGGAATATATTCTCCGGAATGCGATGAAATTGTAAAGAGAATTGCTTCAAAAGGTGGAACACCTTTAGTAGTTGCAAAAAATCATATTGTACTTGGAGTCATTTACCTAAAGGATATTATTAAGGATGGTGTGAAGGAAAAATTTGCCGATCTTCGTAAAATGGGAATTAAGACAATCATGATTACCGGAGACAACCCATTGACTGCAGCAGCAATTGCGGCAGAAGCTGGTGTGGATGACTTTCTTGCAGAGGCAACTCCGGAAGGAAAGCTGAATATGATTCGAGATTTTCAGAAAAAGGGACATCTGGTTGCTATGACGGGTGATGGTACGAATGATGCTCCTGCACTTGCACAGGCAGATGTGGCAGTAGCTATGAATAGTGGTACACAGGCAGCAAAGGAAGCTGGCAATATGGTTGACCTGGATTCCTCACCAACAAAGCTGATTGATATTGTTAGAATCGGTAAACAGCTTTTAATGACAAGAGGAAGCCTTACGACTTTCAGTATTGCCAATGATGTGGCAAAGTATTTTGCAATTATTCCGGCACTGTTTATGGGCTTATATCCGGGACTTGCAAAATTAAACATCATGGGACTTCACAGCCCACAGAGTGCGGTTCTTTCGGCAATCATTTACAATGCATTGATTATCATTGCATTGATTCCGCTTGCACTAAAAGGTGTCAAATACAGAGAAGTATCTGCCGGAAAACTATTGTCACGAAACTTACTTGTATATGGACTTGGTGGTATTGTCGCACCGTTCATCTTTATTAAACTGATTGATGTATTATTGGTTCTTATTCATGTTGTTTAAAAATGGAGGGTGAGAAGATGAGATATGCGATTAAAAATATATTAAAATATGTGATGATGGTTTTCGGAATGTTTTTAATTACCGGTTTGATTTTTGCATTTAGACTTTTCCACTATAGATATATGTAAAGATAGGAGGTTTCTGGAATATGAAAAAAAAGAGTAATGTAATCGGAAAAGCAGCCTGTATGGTGCTTGCGATGACGATGATTTGTGGTGTTTTGTACACTATAGCAGTGACTGGAATTTCACAGCTTTTCTTCCATGATAAAGCAAATGGAAGTGTAATCGAGATTGATGGGAAGAAATATGGATGTGAGCTGCTTGCACAGCAGTTTACCGGTGATGAATATATGTGGGGAAGGGTTATGAATTTATCTGTTTTTACAGATCAGGATGGAAATGCAAAAATGTATTCTGGACCCTCAAATTTAAGTCCAGAGAGTGAAGAATATGAGAAATTGATAGATGAAAGGGTTGAAAAAATCAAGGAGGTAAACCCGGATGCAGATACAGATAAAATTCCTGAAGATTTAGTGACTTGCTCAGGAAGTGGACTTGACCCGGATATTTCTTTAGCAGCGGCTGAATATCAGATTCCAAGAATTGCAGAATCAAGAGGAATGTCTGAGGAAGATATAGAGGCTATTATTGACGAATGCACAACCCATAAGGTTTTTGGCATTTTCGGCGAAGAAACAGTAAATGTTCTAAAAGTTAATCTTATGCTTGATGGAATCATGGAATAAAAATTACTTCAGGCACATATATAGGCGATTGTGGAGCAGTGAATGCTTTGCAACCGCCTGAATGTGTTTAGTGATGATAAAAGAAGGTGAAAAAATGGAAATGGATAGACCCGATCCTGAAAAAATACTAGAAAGTATGGAAATGGAGGAAGAAAAAAAGAAGCAGGGTAGGCTTAGAATTTTCTTTGGCTATGCGGCAGGAGTTGGTAAAACATACAGTATGTTAAAATCTGCCAGAAAACGTAAAGAAGAAGGATGGGATGTAGTCATCGGTTATTTGGAACCTCATGCAAGACCGGAAACAATGGCACTTGCAGATGGTTTGGAGAAGATTCCGGTAAAAGAGATAAACTATAATGGTATCAGTTTAAAAGAAATGGATGTAGATGAAATCCTTTTGCGGAAACCGGGACTCGTACTGGTGGATGAATATGCACATACCAATGCCGCAGGAAGCAGGCATGAAAAAAGATATCAAGACGTGGAGGAAATACTTGCCGCAGGGATTGATGTCTATACAACGGTAAATGTGCAGCATATTGAGAGTTTGTGCGATATTGTTGCGTCAATTACCGGAATTATTGTTAGGGAAAGAATCCCGGATTATGCTTTTGATAGGGCAGATGAGGTAAAACTGGTAGATATTGAGCCGGAGATTTTGATTACCAGATTAGAAGAAGGAAAAATCTACCAGAGTGAACAGGCTTCTCGTGCACTGGATAATTTTTTTACAATAGAAAAGCTCACCGCACTTAGGGAAATTGCGTTAAGGCGTACTGCTGACAGGGTAAACCTAGTTACAGAGCGAACAAAAAAACAGGCAGGAAGGCAATATTATACGGAAGAAAAAATATTAGTTGGAATTTCTTCTTCTCCGTCAAATCCCAAAATTATACGAGCTGCAGCAAGAATGGCACAGGCATTCGGTGGAACAATGATAGGTCTTTATGTGGAAACTCCTGATTTCGAAAAATTTTGTGCTGAGGACAAAAAAAGATTGAAAGATAACATTCATCTGGCTGAGCAGCTTGGTGCAAAAATTGAGACTGTTTCGGGAGAAGATATTCCTTTTCTCATTGCGGAATATGCAAGAAATTCGGGAATTTCAAAGATTGTTGCTGGTCGTAGTATGCCGAGAAGAGGTTTTATGCATAAAGCGACATTTGTTGACAGACTGACTATGTATGCTCCGGATATGGACATCTATATTATTCCGGATAACCATATGGAACAGATAAAACAAAAGCTTCTTTACGAAACAAATGTCAGGATACAGTGGAAAGATTTCTTAAAAACATGTTTATGTCTAATTGCATCTACGACAATCGGTTTTGTTTTTTATAAAATGGGATTTAGTGATACTAACATTATTACCGTATACATTTTAGGTGTCATGATTTCAGCAGTTATGACGCAAAGTCGTTTATTGTCCTTTGTGCAGTCTCTAATGAGCGTACTCGTATTTAATTATTGTTTTACAGAACCAAGATTTTCTTTGGATATATATGATTCCGATTATCTGGTTACGTTTTTGATTACTTTTGTAGCTGCATTGATTACAGGAAATCTTGCACTTAAAATGAAAATTCAGTCAAAAGAACTGGCAAAGTCAGCATATCGGACGAAAATCATACTGGATATTAACCAAATGTTGCAGAACCAGAATGGTGTGAGTGGTATTGGTGAGACAATGGCAGAAGAACTGAATAAACTTTTGAATCGTCCAGTTGTATATTATGAAAAAGGCAAAGACACACTTAAGAAACCAAAGATCTATGATATAAAAAATACGCTGGATTCGGAAGGGAAAAGAAAAATGCTTATGGATAATGAAAAGGCAGTAGCACAGTGGGTTTTCAAAAATAATAAGCGGGCGGGTGCAACGACGGGAACGTTGAGCAACGCTGCTTGTTATTATCTAGCTGTAAGAAGCTTGGACGAAGTGTATGGGGTAGTAGGAATCAGGCTGAATCAGGAGGAAAACTTAAGTGTATTTGAGAGCAATGTGCTTATGGCGGTTCTTTCCGAGTCGGCAACTGTTATGGAACGTGAGCTTTTTTGCGTAAGAGAGAGGAAAAAGCCAATGAGTTGGCGAATAACGAAAAATTAAGGGCAAATCTGCTTCGCTCCATATCCTATGATCTTAGAACACCTCTTACCAGTATCTGCGGAAATGCAGATATGCTTTTGCAAGATAAGCTGGGAGAAGAAAAGAGGAAAAAAGTATGTTCTTATATTTATGATGATTCCTTATGGCTTATTAATCTTGTGGAAAACCTGTTATCTGTAACGAGAATAGAGGATGGAACCATGAACATCAAAAAACAGGCAGAGCTTTTAGAGGACATTATTGATGAAGCTTTAAAGCATGTCAGCAGAGAAAGCAGTGAATATCATATTGAGGTGCAGATGGAGGATGAAATGCAACTTGTAAAAGTGGATTCAAGACTTGTACTTCAGGTAATTATCAATATTGTGGATAATGGTATAGGAATACCGGATGATAAGAAACCTTATATTTTTGATATGTTTTATACAGCAAATGAAACAATAGCAGATACCAAGAGAAGTCTTGGACTTGGACTTGCACTCTGTAAATCTATCATTAGTGCTCATGATGGCATAATAGAGGTATTGGATAATAAACCGAAAGGAACAGTATTTGACTTTACATTGCCAGAAGTGAGGATAAAGATAAAATCGATGCATTAGATGCTGGGGTTGATGATTATTTAACAAAGCCATTTTCAACTGAAGAATTGTTAGCAAGAATCAGAGGAATATACCGGAGAATACGATATATTGAGAATAATATTTCAAGCGAACAACTATATTTTCAAAATGGAAGTTTAAAGATTGATTATGGAATGCAGACAGTCTATGTGAAAGATGTAGAGATACATGTAACTCCGATTGAATATAAGATTTTATGTCTTTTGGCAAAAAATATCGGGAGAGTTCTGACTCATATTTATATTACCAAGGAAATATGGGGTAGCTCATTGGAGGGAGATGTTGCTTCCCTTCGTGTTCATGTGGCTACAGTGCGGAAAAAATAGAAAAAATAGATGCAAATAATCGATGTATTCATACACATATTGGAATTGGATATTGTATGGTAAAGCAGGAATAGATGAAACAGGTATGGGCAGTGAGGTAATTCCCACACTATTCTGACAGCAGAAAAATTATAATACAGACAAGAGAATCAAAGGAGGATAAGCCTATGGAAAAAAGCTATACAATTATTGCAGGCTGTGGGCGTTTAGGAGCAAGCATTGCAGGTAAATTATCAGAGCAAAAAAGAGATGTTATGATTATTGACCGTGACAAGACGACTTTTCGTAAATTGCCTATATCTTTTGGAGGATTGACGCTTGCTGCAAGTGTAACAGATTTGGAAAGACTGAAAGCGGCAGAAATAGATAAGGCAACAGTATTTATTGCGGTGACAGATGATGACTGCACAAATATTTGCGCAGCGCAAATTGCTAAAAAGGTATTTCATATAGAAAAAGTGGTAGCACGAATTTATGACGAAGAAAAAATACCTCTTGTAACGGGAATGGAAATTGATACTATTTGTCCGACCAGGTTATCTGAGAAAGAAATTGCTGATTATATTCAGATAGGAGGACGAGATTATGTGGGGAAATAAAAAGAAAAAAAAGAGAATTTTGATTGTAGGAGGATTTCATGAAGCTAGATCACTTGCTAATTCTCTCCTCGAAAAAAACTATCGTGTAACTGTAGTCAATAAAAATTATGCGGACTGCGAAAAACTTGCAGAGATTAACAAGCTAAATGTGATTTATGGTGATGGAAGTAAAAAATTCATATTGGAGGATGCCGATGCAGACTCATGTCAGGTGGCGATTGCTTTAACTGAAAGCGATGAAACAAATTTGATAATCTGTGAAATGTGTAAGGAATTTTTTCATGTGGAAAAAACGGTTTCCCTGCTAAATGATCCGTCAAAAACAGATTTTTTTTATCAGATGGGAATTGACCGTGTGGTGTGTGCGTTAAATATGATTACCAATATTATGGAAGAAAATGCTCTTATGGATGAAATGATGAAAATGAATCCGCTTGAGGAGGGAAGACTTCACATTGCAGAGACGACAATTTTACATAACTCTGCGTTAATAGGCAAGAAGCTGTGGGAACTAAATCTTCCTAAGGAGATTATTATCGGTTGTATTTTAAGAGGCGATCAGAGTTTGATTCCAAGAGGTGATACCAGTGTAAAAGAGGGAGATATACTGCTCATGATTACTTCGGACAAGCAAAAACTGAACGCAGTAAAGGAGTTGACGAAAAGTTGATTACGCATAAAATATTGTTATGTTAATAATGTTAGGTGTTTGAAAGTTATTATTTTCTAAAAATATATTAATAATAATTATATAATAAAAGAAATAATATTTTGAATATCGAAAATGGGACAAATGGAAACATTTATTATGTTAAACTTACAATTGAAAAGGGAGTATCCCAAAGTTTGTGTAAACCTTCAAACTGATGTAAGATAATATTACTCAGTTTGGAGGTTTTTTTATGGGAAGAAGAAAAGGAGACACACCACAAAAAGCAGCATTAAGACAATTAATGC
>SKEU01000897.1_pt1 | contig 16903 bp, 17 predicted proteins | sample 4819571 | NCBI WGS metagenome assembly SKEU01 (sample SAMN11008801, study PRJNA524170) | human gut metagenome | biome: Human fecal sample; material: Feces; isolation source: fecal sample from pouch patient p8, p16 | host: Homo sapiens | place: Israel: Tel-Aviv | collected 2015-06-23
AAACCCATCCACTGCCATCCATTGGACATCATCCGATTTGGAGAATAAACATGATTCAGTCAAATAATCGTCCTTTTAAAAATAAACCGCTGAGCAATATACAGCAGGCACAATTCAGCATCGGCTGGAGGTTTTGCCCCGTTTGCGGACACAAGCTCTACCAAAAAGATGAGAGCTGTTCAGGCACTATCCGCATAAAGTGCCTCAAGTGCGGCAACGTAGCAACGGTTGATTTAGCCTATCGCAGGCGTTGATTGCTTTATAGGCAAAACACAATTTCAAAAATCGGGTGCATTGCACCCTGAATATGGACTGTTCGTCACCGAGCAACGGGCCATTGCCGCAAGGCAATGTATGAAACGCGCACCAAATAGCCGGGCAACAGCTGATAGAGTGATTCTGCTTTAGAACCGCTCTGTTAGTTGGTTGTCCGGCTATTTTTTTAGCCTTCAGGTAGCCTGCTCCCGTAAAAAGGAGCAGGCTTTATGTTTGTCCGTTTTTCGTGGATGCCCCAAGCGGCGAAATATCCGTAGCCTTCCAAATTTTCGACTTTTCACGACTTATCGAAAATTTGGAGGTTTACGATGTCTTTTAATAAGGGCTATGAGTTGAAGAAGTTTGAAGCACACTGGGGAAAGCTGCGCATTGAGTACGCGGCTGCGGGAATGACGGAAGATGCTATCCAGAAGATGTATGACTATGACCGTCAGCAGTTCAATTCGGAGCGTACCTTCATCGAGCGGACACAGGAATTCACTGCTCCTGCGTATGAAAGTTCCGAGGAAGAAGCATCTCCCTTGATGTTACGCTATCAGGAAGCCATTACAACAAAGGATACCTATCACGAAACTAAGAGTAAATTTGCATGGATCGGTGAAATCGAGGACGAGCATCTTCTGTCGGCACTTGAAAAGCTGTCCGATGAGGATCTTGAACTCTTAACACTCTACATCTATGAGGGTTATAGCACGGTTGAATTATCTAAAGCTTATGGCATCGCTCACCAGAACATTAGTAAGCGAATTATTAAAATCACTAATTTTTTGAAGAACTTTTAATTTTAGGGTGCAGAATGACCATTTTCGTCGGCTACCAAGTGAAGGGACAATTTTCCAAGCGGCACCTGCCGCAGGGCAAAGCGTCCGACCTCGCGCACCTTGAAAACTGAATAGTTCCGTCATCTGGTACTCCGATAATGATACTTCCGTAATTCGCGGCCCGGTCACAAAGCAGACGGGGTGGCTGAAATGCCAATGAAGCGGTACAAGTCCGCTGCCAGATGTTTATGCCCCACTCGCAGGGAGCCGAGGGCGAATATGCGAGACCTGAACATATTTTATCAGGAGTGACCGGATGCTCCTTTCGGTCTCCGGTCACTCCTGTTCTTTTACATATTTATTCGCTAATCACCTTTACTAACACGGAGGACTACTCAAATGGACGAGTTGAATCCTACGGTGCGCGAACAGGAGATTTACGAGGAGATGGAACTGACCCCGGAAATGATCAAGTCCATCCGAACCCTCTGCGCAACCTGTCTGCGACATTTCGTAGAAGCCAAGGCTTTCAAAATTGCTATCGTGCCGAGTGCAGACAACAGCATGGACACTTGCACTGTCTGTCAGACCCGGCGCGGTTACGATTATGTTGTAATGCACCGTTGATACCGGTGCTTTATCTCAGTCATCGAAGGAGATGATGTGTATCGTATAAAAAGAATTGCTCCCATACTTCAACAGAAGCCCGCTGCCTAGGAGGTGCAGCGGGTTTCTTACATATCCAAACGGAGGTTTCGCAATTTGGAATCTACTTTGAAATTCCAACGCGGAGACATCTACTTCGTTCGACTTGACAACCGCACGGGTTCCGAACAAAGCGGAACCCGTCCGGCGGTCATCCTGCAAAACGATGTGGGAAACTCCTGCTCACCGACATTGATCGTTGCGACTTTGACAAGTAAGACGGAAAAGAAAGCTACGCAGCCGACGCATTGTCTGGTGGAACCGGAGGGGCTGGAGCCGTCCATCGTTCAGGCTGAGCAAATCTTCACCATCGACAAAAGCCGTGTCAAAAGATTTGTCGGACACCTCACCTCAGAAGAGATGGGGCGGGTCGATGATGCTGTGAAAATCAGCCTTGCGCTGAACCCAATGGGAAGCATCCAAAAACTCAAACCTATCGTCCGTTCTACGGCGGCTTACGCACCGCCAGAAGTAGTTGACGGTAAGCCGCCTGTCTATCCATACACTCCTATCAAATCCGATTTTGAGGATGCAGGAACAGTCGAAGAAATGATGTTATACACCGAACTGCAATCCGCTGTTCACGCAATGATCCAGCGGCTTGAATACAGCTTCACCTTTAATCCCAGCTTGCTCACCAGCCCGAAGCGTAAGAAGCAAGTGACTGAGATTTTGACCGAAGCTGAAAAATACATTTGGCGAATTAAGGAGGAAATCAGATGCGCCTGAAGAATGACACTGAAAATTTTGCAGCTTCCTTCAATATCACCCCGCCTTACCAAATGAGGGTGATTCACAGCAGTAAGCTGATCTACCCCCGTGAAATCTACCAGCGGGGTGTGCAGCGCAAGCGGGTGGAACTGATTGCTGCTGACTTCAACGAATATGTTGCGAATGAACCGAAGATCAGCTTCCGCAACGGCAAGTATTATGTGGTGGATGGCCAGCACACCATCGAAGCGCGCATCCTTCGTAACGGCGGCAGAGCCTTGCCGATTCTCTGCAAGGTCTACACCGGTATGACCATGCAGCAGGAAGCCCTGCTCTTTGCCGAGCAGAACGGCCATTCTGCCCCTTTGTCTGCGGGCATCAAGCTGCGAGCAAAGGTTGCGGGCGATGATGCTCCTTCCAAAGAATTTCTCGCTGCTACCAACCGGGTGGGGCTGGCATTCAACTATGACAGCTTGCAGTTGAGCGACTACCGCATCAGCTGCGTGGGCACCGCGCTCAAGCTGTATAACGAGATGGGCGAAAAGATCTACTGCGAATCCCTGCGGTTGATCGTGGTTGCGTGGGATGGTAAGCCCGATTCGTTCCGTGCATCTGTCCTGCGAGGCATGATGCACTTTGTGGAACTGTATCACGGCGAGTTCAGCGAGGAACGGCTGGTTCGTGCGCTTGGCAGCGTCCATCCCATGGAGATTTACCGTGTTGGCAGGGATAACCCTGCAAAGCTGCCCGGATGGAAGAAATACGTTTTTCCCATCTACATGGCTTACAACGGCAAAGGCCGCAAGGACGCTCTGCCGATGAAGTTCTAAAACATATTTTCTCTGCCAAGAGGCACCTGCAAGCTGCGGGTGCCTCTTATTACATAATTATATCGCGCTATCGCTACTTTTGAAAGAAGGACTAGATATGACCAATATGAATGTGATTCCTGTGTCGCAGGATTCGTATATCGTTAATGGCTGCAAAGTGAAAATCACTTATGCAGAAGATGGTGACAGCATGGAGGTTCTTCAGAAACTGATTCATGATACCCTCTGCGAAGAAGCCAAGAATTGCAGTTGAACCGACATCCTTGCAACAAGGATAGCCTAGCACTAAAATAATGGTACAGTTGATGCAGCAACCAATTCAAACAAACGAGTGTGCGCACAGTATCGTTGTTTTAGTTTTACATAGGAGTGACAACGATGAAAAAACGTGTATATACCTTATACCGCGTTTCGACCATTGGACAGGTCGAAAAGGATGACATACCCATGCAAAAAGAAGCCTGCCACGAATTTGCAGAACGGCAGGGCTGGGAAATCGTCAAGGAGTTTTCCGAAAAAGGCGTTTCCGGTTTCAAGAAATCTGCAAAAGACCGCGATCAGCTCCAGCTGCTTCAGCAGGCTGCTGCTGCCGGAGAGTTTGATATTCTGCTGGTGTTCATGTTTGACCGTCTGGGTCGGCGTGACGACGAAACGCCCTTTATCGTGGAATGGTTCACGAAGCAAGGGGTCGAGGTCTGGAGCGTAAACGAAGGTCAGCAGCGATTTGATTCTCATGTTGATAAGCTGATGAACTACATCCGCTACTGGCAGGCATCCGGCGAAAGCATCAAGACCTCTATCCGTACTCGCACCCGTATAGAACAGCTTACGGAAGAAGGTCACTACACTGGCGGCACGGTGGCATTTGGTTACAAGCGTGTCCAGAAAGGTCGCTTGAACAAAAAGAATCAAGCTGTCTGTGATTTGGAAATCAACGAGGAAGAAGCCGCCGTGGTGCGCCTGATCTTTCAGAAGTATGTTTATGAGGGATACGGCGCAAAACGGATCTGCAACTATCTTGTCGAACACAATATTATGGGGCGCAATGGAAAGAACATCCCTAATATTACGATTGGCAGGATGATTCGTAACAAAGGATACACGGGTTATCTTATCAATGGCAACATTGAAAAAGAATGCTCTGAGTTACGGATCATCGAGCCGGAAGTATTTGAAAAAGCTCAGGAGCTGCGGGATGCCCGCCGCAGAGAGAAGGGAGAGGATGCAGATTCGTACAGTCCTCATGCCTTGCTTTGTGGTAAAGTGTTCTGTGCCCACTGCGGCAATCGTTTGAATATTACCAGCAGCGGGCGCACTCGGCTTCGGGCAGATGGTACTGTCGTAAAAGAAAAGCGTTATCGTTATAGCTGCAACTTTAATGTTCGGCATCCGGGGCAGTGCGATGGACAGTCCGGTTATGGTGTGACGACACTGGACGCAGTTGTAGAAAGCATCGTGTGCATGAAGTTTGAAGAAATTCTGGAGTGCTCCAAGAGCAATCTTCTGGAAGAAATGCGGCGTAAAGATTTGGATGCAGCTAAAAAAGAAACAACTCGTTGGAAAGAGGAAGTTCAGACCAAGGTTGACGAACAGGATGCGTTAAAAAAGGAAATGATTCGTGTCATCCAAGGAACAAGCGGACTCGACCGCGAGATGATCCAGCAGATGGTCAATGAAAACAAGGAAGCACTGCTTACCGCACAGACCAATCTGGCAGACTCGGAAAAGAAATTGAAGGAAATCGAGGAGCAGAACCAGAAGGCTGAACGTAATTGCAGTGATCTGTTCACATGGGCAAGCACCTATAAGGGCGCTAGTTTTGAAAGGCGTCAGGCCATTTTGAAACAGTTTATCAAAGAAGTGCGTGTCGGACGCGACTATAATATCGAAATCGTTCTTAATGTACCGCTGGACGAATTTGAGGAGTTCAAGCGTCACGCAGCATCGGCTAGACGGGGCAAAAATCAGAAAAATAAGTCGCAAAATCCTCAAAAAGTTGGGCGTTGTACATCAAATGCCGGAATCGTCGTTTTAGACAAAACAGCAGGTGAAACCATAAGCATTGTGCCTAAAAATGCTGCACACGCGATTTTGCGCTGTTAAGACGAATGATGCACGATTTTGCAAAGAATGACAAAAAGAAACGCCGTATCGTGTTAAACGATACGGCGTTTTATGGACTCGAAGGGAGTCGAACCCTCGACCTTTCGGATGCGAACCGAACGCTCTCCCAACTGAGCTACGAGCCCACAAAAAAGCACCCAATTTCTAATGGTGGCAAATGAGCTATAACACCAGATCGGGAATGCAACGCTTGCTCTCCCAACTGAGCTACGAGCCCATATTTAAGCCCCCAAAAACCGCTTGGGGGCGCGTGGTATATAACTCCAGATTGTTTAAGGACCGCATGGGCTCCCAGCTGAGCTATAGGCCCATGATGATGACGCTGATAGTGTACCGCGTTTTGGGGCGTTTGTCAAGCAATTTCGGAGAGCGCGAGCAGGGGACTTACAAGCGGCCGAGCTGCCAGAAGGCCACGGCGCTGGCGGCGGCTACGTTGAGGGAATCCACCCCATGGGACATAGGAATCTTTACGGTGTAATCGCAGGCGGCGATGGTACTATTGGCCAGCCCATCGCCCTCGGTGCCAAGCACGATGGCAAGTTTCGGCTCGGCGGCAAGGGCGGCATCGTCAATGCTGACCGAGCGGTCACTCAGCGCCATGGCAGCGGTCTTGAAGCCCAGCGCGTGGAGCTGGGCACTGCCGTTTTCCGGCCAGTCGGCAGGACAGGTGCCGATCTGCGCCCACGGCACCTGAAACACGGTGCCCATGCTTACCCGCACCGCGCGGCGGCACAGCGGGTCGCAGCAGGAGGGGGTGACGAGCACTGCGTCCATGTTCAGCGCGGCAGCGCTGCGGAAGATGGCGCCCACGTTGGTGGAATCTACGATGCCTTCCAGCACAGCCACCCGGCGGGCATGGGCGCAAACCTGCTCCACCGTGCGGGGCGCAGGACGGCGGAAGGCGCACAGCACGCCCCGGGTCAGCGCAAAGCCGGTAAGCTGTGCCAGCAGCTCCCGGTCAGCGGTATACACCGGCACATCGCCGCAGCGGGTCAAAATCTCCTGTGCCGGGCCGGTGATCTGCTTGCGCTCCATCAGCAGGGAAAGGGGCTGGTATCCGGCGTCCAGCGCCCGGGCGATCACCTTGGGGCTTTCGGCGATAAAGATGCCCTTTTCCGGCTCCAGCCGGTTGCGCAGCTGCGCCTGCGTGAGCCGGGCGTAGATGTCCAGCTCCGGGGCGGTAAGGTCGGTGATCTCATGAATGACAGGCATGGAAAGACTCCTTTGAAATGAAGTTTTTTCTATTGTAGCACAAGCCGGGCCGGAATGCAAAATCCCTGCTGCACACAGAGCACAGCAGGGATTTGAATGCGGAATAGTTTACTCAGAGCGCAGCGCTTTGACAGGGTTGCTCTTTGCGGCGCTGCGGGCGGGGATCAGGCCGCCCAGCATGGTAAGCAGGGTGGCCAGAACGATCAGGATCAGCGCGGCCTGCGGCGGCAGCGAGGCTACCACGTTCACATCGCCCGCGATGTGGTGAATGAGCATATTGCCGGGGATGAGCAGCAGCAGGCAGAGCACCACGCCCATCACGCCGGAACACAGGCCGATGATAAAGGTCTCGGCGTTGAACACCTGCGAGACGTTGTGCTTGGAAGCACCGATGGCGCGCAGAATGCCGATCTCCTTGCGGCGCTCCAGCACGCTGATATAGGTGATGACGCCGATCATGATGGAGGACACCACCAGCGAGATGGCCACAAAGGCCACCAGCACATTGCTGACCATGCCCACGATTTCGGTGACCGAGTTCATCAGGGTGCCCACCATATCGGTATATTGGATCACCTTACCCTCTTCGCCCTGCTGCCGCATGGAGGCGTTGTAGGCGTCCAGCTCGTTCACCACCTGCGCCTTGGTATCAAAGCTGTTGGGGTAGATATAGATGGCATCGGGCTTTGCGTAGTCCACATAGCCGAGGTCGTCCAAAATCTTTTCGTAGCTGGAAGCGGAGGAAAGCAGGGTACTTTTGATCATCTCGGTCAGGTCGGAGCCGGTCATGTTGATCTGAATGGCCTGCTGGAACACAGCGGGGTCGATCTTGAGTGCGCTTTCCACCTGCGTGCTCAGCTGCGCAATATTGCTCTGGATGGCCTGCGCGATCTTCTGCTCCAGCTGCCCGGCCAGCTTCTGGATGGCGGGACCCATCTGCTCCTGCAAAGCGGCGGTGAGCTGGGTCTGCAGCGCCTCGCCCAGCTGGACGGAGTAGGTCTCCATCACGGTCTGCAGATTTTGCTGGAGGGTACCGGCAAACTGCTCCTCCAGCCCGGAGGTGTCCAGCAGATCGCCCATGGATTCGGCAAGCAGCGTCTGGAAGGCCTCGGTCTGCATATAGGAGGAAAAACCGATCTTATCCAGATTCAGCAGGCCGTTGCTGATGAGATAGCGCTTGTAGCCGTTCATGATCTTTTTCATCAGCGTCTGTAAGCCGTCCTGAGAGATATTCAACTCTACGCCGTCGAACAGCTCGCTCATGTCCATCTCCATGTCCGGCAGCGGCAGCCCGCTGAGGTCCAGCTTGAAGCTGGAAGGGTCGATGAGGGTGGCAAGATCGAAGGAATCGTCGGTCAGGTCGAATGCGCCGTCCAGATCAAAGTGCAGGGCGCTGGTGTCGAACTGGAAAGCGTCCTTGAGGGCGTCCGTGTCCACCGAGAACAGAGAGGCGATGTCCAGCATGCTGTTGCTGGCAGCATCGAAGGGTTCGCCGGTCAGCACGTTGATGTCCGGGTCTGCCAGCTGCTGGCGCACGATCTCGCTGTTGGCCGCCTGATCAATGACGTAATAAGTCAGGTCGTGCAGGTAGTCCAGACCGCTGTGCAGGATAGTGGAGGTGGCGTCTGCCTTGGGCTGCACGATGCCGACAATGGTCAGCTCCTCGCTGTCGGCCACCAGCTGCTGCATGTAAGCTTCATCATTCAGCTTGCTCAGCCAGATATTGTGCTCAGTGTCGTAGACATAGCAGTCGGCCTTGTTGACGAGCTTGAAGGTCATGCCCAGAAAATCGTCATAGGTATAGGTGCCGTAGTCCGTGGGCAGATCGATCTTCTGGTTCTGCGCATACTGCTGTAAGATCTTGTCCAGCTCGGCCTGATCCCGCAGACCCATGGCGTACAGCGCATAGTCCGAAACGCTGCCGTCCGCGTTCAGGGTCAGCACCAGCTCGTTGTACTTTTCCGGCCAGCGGCCGGCCTTGACATCGTACTGATCCTCGTACAGGGCGGGGGTCTCGGCCATTTCGCAGAACACATAGGGGCTGGCCATGGAGGTCATAAGGCTGGTCACCGAGGTGTTCTCACTGGCGATATCGGAAAATGTGGTGTCCGGGTTCAGCTTCTGCACGGTGCCGTCCGGGTTCTGGCGGTAGATCAGCGGATCAGGGGTGTAGGTGTATTCCACCGTGGCGTTGTCCCGGATGGTACAGGCGTCACTGTCCAGATATGCCTTCAGCGAGCGCAGATCGTTGCTGGCAGCGCCGATGTTCAGTTGAGACAGCAGCTGTCTCACCGTGACCATGCCCTCCGGCGCGGAGGAGGAGCCGGACGAGACGCTGGTGTAGGTGTCCGGGTCCATCATGCTGGCCAGATCTACGCCGGTGCTGCTGATCTGCAGCGGGTAGGCGGCCAGCGTGGATTTTTCCATGTTGCTGATATAGCGGCTCACACCGTTGGAAAGGGAAAGGATCAACGCAATGCCGATGATACCGATGGAACCGGCAAAGGCGGTGAGCAGGGTGCGTGCCTTTTTGGTGAGCAGATTGTTGAAACTGAGGGAAAGGGAGGTGAGCAGGGACATGGAGGAGTGCCCCATGTTCCGGTGCACGGGGGCAACGGCAGCAGCCTCGTCCTCGGGTTCGTAGGGCATGGTGTCGGAGCGGATCACGCCGTCCTTCAGCTTTACGATGCGGGTGGCGTAGCGCTCGGCAAGCTCCGGGTTGTGGGTGACCATGACCACCAGACGGTCCCGCGCCACTTCCTTGAGCAGTTCCATCACCTGAATGCTGGTCTCGCTGTCCAGTGCGCCGGTGGGCTCATCGGCCAGCAGGATGTCGGGGTTGTTCACCAGTGCGCGGGCAATGGCCACGCGCTGCATCTGCCCGCCGGACATCTCGCCGGGGTGCTTGTGCAGCTGGTTGCCCAGCCCTACCTGCTCCAGCGCTGCGGCGGCACGGCGGCGGCGCTCGGCCTTGGAAACGCCTGAGATGGTCAGTGCCAGCTCTACGTTGCCCAGCACGGTCTGGTGGGGGATCAGGTTATAGCTCTGGAACACAAAGCCGATGGTGTGGTTCCGGTAGGAGTCCCAGTCGCGGTCGGTGTATTTTTTTGTGGAGATGCCGTTGATGACCAGATCGCCGCTGTCGTAGCGATCCAGACCGCCGATGATGTTCAGCAGGGTGGTCTTGCCGGAGCCGCTGGGGCCCAGAATGGCCACAAATTCGTTGTCCCGCAGGTTCAGACTGACGTTGTTCAGTGCGTGCTGCACCAGCTCGCCGGTCTTGTATTCTTTGTTGATCTGTTTAAGTTTGAGCATAGATGTGCCTTTCCGGTACTGCGCCGCCGGGCGCTGCTGCCTGTGGTTTAAAAGTAGGAAACATTTGCAGACAATATCTAATTTAGTTTAGCAAATAAAAATGAAGAAACCGTGAAATTAACTGCGGAACGGATGAAGCTGCGGAGCTTTTGCGTCTGGGCAGCGGTCTGACCGGAAGGATGGGGCAAAAAAGAAAAGCGGAAAAAGATACCGGTTGAATTTACAAGCTGAACGTGATATTCTAAAGCTGACAGACAGGCTGCGCCGGAGAAAACGGCGTTATATTACCTGAAAGGCTGTCGGAACAACACTTCTTTAGGATTGTAACAGTTTCTCCTGCTTTATACAATTATACAATAATAAAAGGATAAACAAGGCAGAAAAAATTTGGCCCTTGTAGTAAGGAGGAACTGAAATGGAACGTACATTTTCACCTATGATCCGGCAGTATTCTGCCATTGATGGTTTGCAGCAGGCGTATACGCTGGTGTATGCCATGGAGGTAGAGGGCACACAAGGCTGTCGGCTGACCCTGTGCCAGATCGGCAGCCGACAGCAGATCGTCAGTCAGCATGTTGCGGCAGCGCCGGAGTTCTGTTACCGGCTCCTGCGCTACTTGTGTGAAAATGGAGTTCAGCCGGAGCTCTGGCGGGATGCGGTCACAGACCTGACAGCTGCCGGGCTGGTAGGCGAGAAAGGCGGCGCATGGCGTGAACAGTGAGCGAACAGCCCAACTGCAAGTCGCCCTTGCAAGCTATGATCTGAAAGAACTGCGTGTCCAGAAGCGTTATTTGCAGGAGCAGGGAACCGCCATTGACTGCACCTGCTTTTGCAGCGGCGAAAAGCTGCTGGCACAGCTGCGGCAGGGTGTCCGTTATGATGCCGTGGTGCTTTGCAGCGAGCTGACGGATCTGCCTGCGGAGCAATTTGTCCGGCAGTTTTATCAGCTGAAGGAGCGGCCGATGCTTCTGATACAGAGCCATGGCCGCAGCAGCGGCACGGCGTTGCAAAAGCTCCGCGAGGGGTGCTACTGCGTAGAGGGCACCGAGCTGAAAAGGCTGCTGTGGCAGCTTTACCGGATGCCCGGGCGGCAGAACCGGCAGCTGGAGCAGCGGTGCAGCCAGCTGTATGCGGCGTGGGGCATCCCGCAGGGGGATGTCAACGCCGGATATCTATCCTGCGCGGTCGGCATCGCATGCAGCACCAGCCAGAAGCTGGCGATCCGCAAGGAAATCTTGCAGGCGGTGAGCGAGCAGTTTGATACATCGGTCGCTGCCGTGGAAAGCGGCATCCGCCGGATGGTGGATCAGCTGGAGGAAAAGCCGCCTCTTGCGTGGCTGGCGTTTAAGGCCGATACAAGGCTGGGCAGCGGCAAACCCACCACCGGCAAGCTGATCTACGCGGTCAGGGACGTTGTGTTGCGGCAAAAAGTGCCATCCACCCGCCTGTAAGGCTTGCACACGGCTTTGGAACACGGCGGCGTTCCTTTAGAAAAATGGCATCGCCCGGGGAGGCAGAGCAATGGAGCAGCAAAAGACAGAAACGCGGTCTATCACCGTAGAGCAGCGCAAGCGGGTCGAGGAGGTCTGCTTCCGTTCGCTGGCGCTGATCGGACGCAACTGTGAATATCTGGAGCAGCATTTTGACCGCACCGGTGCAGACACGTCTACCCGGCAGGCGGTGGCAGATATCGACACCGCTGCCATACAGCTGGACCGCACCCTCACCGAGGCAATCACCCTGCTGGAGTTTCTGCACGAGGACACAAAGCCGCAGCTGTACCCCATTGACCTGTGTGAACTTTTGCAGCAGGTGGCGGCGCAGTCTGATATGATCCGGGCGCAGCTTGGGGTGGATATCCGGCTGGACTACGGCGGGTGCACCACCTGCTGCGTAATGGCAGACCGCAGAGATGCGGAGCTGCTGTGTCTGCATCTGCTCTCCAATGCATTGCACGCCAGCCGGGAGGGCGGCAGCGTCTGTATCGCGCTACGCCGCACCGAGAGCGACTGGCAGCTGACCGTCACCGACGATGGCTGCGGTCTGCCCGGCGAGGATGTACAGGCAGCGCTGGAAAACCGCCGTAGCTTTCTGGGCGGGGCGCAGCTGGGACTGCTGCTCTGCCGGGAGTGCTGCCGCCGGATGGACTGGAGCTTACAGCTGGAGCCTGCGCCCGAAAAAGGCACACAGGCTGTGGTGCGCATTCCGCTGTACACGGGCGAAAGCCGCCCCGATGGCACGGTGGAGCTGCGCACCGGCTCGGAGACCGAGCAGGAGCAGCGCAAGTATCATCTGCGTGCCATGCTGGTGCGGGAGATGCGCACCATGCCGGAGCGCGGCGACCCGGAAGACGAGTTTTAATAAGGTGGCAAGGCCGCTGCACAGCGTTTTGTGCGGCGGCCTTGTTATTTTGCGCCCGGTGCTTTCCTGCAAGCGCAAAGCATGGTATACTGAATGCTGAAAACAAAAGCTTGGAGGAGCAACAATGACAAACAAGAAGCTGAACTACCCTGCAATTGCCAAGGAGATGGCCATCCTGACCGGGGCCGTTGCCATTATTGCGGCGGCGGTCTATTTTTTTCTGGTGCCCAGCCATACATCCGTCAGCAGTATTTCCGGCCTTGGCATCGTGCTTTCTAATTTTGTGCCGCTGCCGCTTTCGGCTATTACTATGGTGCTGAACATCGTGCTGCTCATCATCGGGTTTTTCACCTGCGGCAGGGAGTTTGGCGCAAAAACCGTGTATACCAGCGTGATGCTGCCGGTGTTTCTGGGGCTTTTCGAGCGGCTGTTCCCGGATTTTGGCTCCATGACCGATAGTCAGGAACTGGATGTGCTGTGCTATATTCTGGTGGTCAGCGTGGGTCTGAGCATCCTGTTCAACCGCAACGCATCCTCCGGCGGGCTGGATATCGTGGCAAAGATCATGAACAAGTACCTGCACATGGAGCTAGGCAAGGCCATGTCCCTTTCAGGCATGTGTGTGGCGCTCTCTGCTGCCCTTGTCTACGATAAAAAGACCGTGGTGCTGAGTATTCTTGGCACCTACTTCAACGGCATTGTGCTGGATCATTTCATCTTCGATAACAGCATCAAGCGCCGGGTGTGTATTATTACCGAAAAGGAGGAGGCATTGCGGCAGTTCATCATCAATGACCTGCACAGCGGTGCCACCATGTACGAGGCCATCGGTGCATATAACTTTGAAAAGCACAACGAGATCATTACCATCGTGGACAAAAACGAGTATCAGAAGTTGATGAACTTTATCAACCGCGAGGACCCAAAGGCCTTTGTTACGATTTATAATGTGTCCAGTATGCACTACCAGCCTAAGCGCTGAGCGGCACAGGATAAAGGGCACAAAAGCTGTGCCCGGGGCTTTTCCGCAGCGGAAAACCGTGGTAAAATAGGAAAAAACGGAAAGGGAATAACAGCCATGGACATCAGACTGGTTTGCAGCGATATTGACGGTACGCTGCTGCAATACGGCAAAAAGGAACTGGAGGGCGAAATATTCAAACAGATCCGGGCGCTGCATCAGCGGGGCATCTGGTTCTGCCCGGCCTCCGGGCGGCAGTATACCAGCCTGCGCAAACTCTTTGCACCGGTGGCAGACTGCTGCGTGTTTGTCTGCGAAAACGGCGGCACCATCTTTAAAGAAGAACAGTGCATCGCCAAAAATCCCATGCCGCGGGCGCTGGCAGAGGAAATTGCCAACGATATGTGGACCCGCAGCGAGGGGCAGGGCGAGGTGATGCTCTCCGGCCAGAACACCGCCTACCTGATGGAGCGCGGCCTTGGCATGCTGCAGCGGGTGCAGTTCGTGGGCAACCACTACCAGATCATTCACAGCCCCGCCGAGGTGCCGGAGGACATCACCAAGGTGTCGGTGTACCTGCACGAGGGCGTGGAAAACTATGTGGAGCGCTTTGTGCCCCGCTGGAAGCAGGCCAACTGCGCCGTGGCGGGACCGTACTGGATCGATACCACCTTTGCCAACAAGGGCATCGGGGTGCAGTGCGTGTGCCGCATCCTTGGCATCGACCTCGCACAGGTCATGGCTTTTGGCGATAACTACAACGACGAGACCATGCTGGACGTGGTGGGCGTGCCCTACATCATGGACAACGCCGCCGCTCCGCTGCGGGCAAAATACCAAAACCACACCCCCCGCCCGGAGGATGTGCTGGCGCAGCTGTTGGCACAGCAGCCGTAAAAGGGGGGGAGAGCCCATGGACCGCAAGGGCTTGGAACAGCTCATTTTTGATACTTACAGCGTAGAGCCGGACTATCCGTGGATGGACACCCCGGAGTCGGCGGTGTTCCGCCATGCAGCAAACCGCAAGTGGTTTGCACTGGTCACCACCGTGCCCAAAAGCAAGCTGGGTCTGCCCGGGCAGCAGCCGGTGGATATCGTGAACCTGAAATGTGACCCCATCCTTATCGGTTCTCTGCGGGCAGAACCGGGCTTTTACCCGGCCTACCACATGAACAAGGAAAACTGGATCACCGCCGCATTGGACGGCAGCGCCCCGGAGGATAAGCTCCGTCTGGTGCTGGACATGAGCTACAACGCCACCGCACCCAAGCTGCGCAAAAAGAAAGCTTGACCGCAGCAAAATAAGGGCGGGCGCTGCAATCGTTGCCTGCTTTTATTCGTATTCAGAGTAAAGGGACTGCATTTTGCAAAAGGAGGAAGCTATGGCTATTTTTGAAAAGACCATCCGCAACCAGAACTTCGATACCCTGCTCCGCAAGCTGGAACACGCCATCCCGGACAGCAGCTGGTCGGCAGAGCTGGAAGCCGGCAGCGATTTCAAGGAGGGCAGCGCCCGGTGCAGCGTGCGGGTGTTTGAGCGGTACAGCATGGTCGGCGGCAACCGCCTGAGTCTGACGCTGACCATGTTCCAGAACGGAGACAGCCCCATCCGGCTGTCCGCCATCACCGCAGGCGGCAGTCAGGCGGTGTTTTTTAAGGTGAACACCCTCGGAGAAGAATCTTTTCTGGACGATGTAAAGGACCTGCTGGAAGAAATTTTGGAGGAATAAGATGTTTTACACTGGAATTGATATGCTGTTCAGTATTCTGTTTCCCATCCTGTTCCTTGTGGTTTTGGGCATGATCCTATACACCATCATCGGAAATATCAGCACATGGAATAAAAACAACCATTCGCCGCGGCTGACCGTTCCGGCAACGGTGGTGGCAAAGCGCACGGAAGTTTCTCGCCACCATACGGACAATACGATGATGCATACGTTCACGACCTATTATGTGACCTTTCAGGTGGAAAGCGGCGACCGCATGGAACTCGAAGTAGATGGTTCGGACTACGGAATGCTTGTGGAGGGCGACATTGGAAAGCTGATGTTCCAGGGCACCCGCTATCTCGGCTTTGAGCGTCGATAAGGCCAGACGGACTGCATTGTCAGCATCCGCAGATGCAAAAAGAAAAGCGCTGTACTTCCAACGAAGTACAGTGCTTTTTTGGTGGAGAATAGCGGGATCGAACCGGTGACCTCTTGCATGCCATGCAAGCGCTCTCCCGAACGGTATCGAAACACACCCCCAGAAAATCGTGTGTGAATGGGTATCATTTGGCGTTAATACGATATGGGCGGCAAGCAGCGCATTATGACACTGTATTCAGAAAGCGATTTGGACCTTCCGTTCGGAAAAAACGGAAAATTCTTATTCCAACTTGGGTATACTCCTGTTGTGTCCGACATGAAGAAAATCGTTCAGAAAACTGCCGCATTGTCTTTCCCCAAATGGGCGTTAACCGTATGGGATATGGATACTGCAACATTATATAGGGTCAAATACGACAGAAGTCATTGATTTTCTTTGTTTATCTGTGATACCATTCGTTATGAGTCCAACTGCGTTGCTCTCTTCGCCTATGGTGGAGACTCCAGCTTTCCGAAAAACACAGCGAGGTGACCATTTTTGAAACGTCGAACTTTTCTTGTCTGCACCGCTGCACTTTTTTGCGGTGCGTTTCTGGCAGGAGGCTGCACTCAAAAAACTTCTCAGCCCGTCCTTCAGCAAATCGAATACTCCAATTTGGCAGATTCGGATACACAAGCTCTTCTTTCCAAGCTTTTGCAGGATGCCGGCGTATCCGACCTGCGGATACAGACCTTCTTTGATCATGTGCAAAAGTTCAACAATGCTGTGGACCCGGCATGGCTCACCACAGGGTTTGAAAATGCCAAGCCTTCGGATCTGAAATACGATCCTTACTCCATGCAGGACGCATGGACGGAAAAATATGACACCTTCCCCGGCTGGAACTGTCGGATTACCGCTTGTGGGCTATTCGGTGATTTTATCACTGTCACGGGCAAGGCAGACCTTGACTCAGCCGAGGACACCCTGTTTATGGACTATGAAACACTGGATTCTGACCCAGAATCCCTTTGCGGCGATGAAAGACAAAAGTTTGATGCACTGTTCGCTCCGGTTAAAACCACCAATACAACCGATATTCCTACCCATTTGAAAACGATTCAGCAGGAATGGAAGAAACGCGGCCTCTCCTTCGTGGAAGATGATAAGATTCGTCTCGTCTCCGTGGTCCTGCACGATCAGTTCTCTGAAACGGACAATTCTCTTATGATCGGTCATGTCGGCGTTATGCTTCCCACATCGGATGCGGTATATTTCGTCGAAAAGGTCGCTTTTCAGGAGCCGTATCGCTTGTTGAAGTTCAAAAATCGAACCGAGTTGAGCGATTATCTGATGCTGAAATACGACAACTCGTGGGGACAGGATACTGCCCACACCTTTATTCTGGAAAATTCAGACCTGATGGACGGCTGGCGTATTCTTGAAGAACAGGAAAATGCAAGCTAAAAGCATCGCATTCGTTGGGGAGCCGTTCGGTCTGACAGATCATTCGCCCTCTGATACCAAAAAGACGCTGCAGCCTCTCACCCAGAGGCGGCAGCGTCCTTTTTATC